>ERZ773157.156-NODE-156-length-87350-cov-32.955347_pt1 | contig 87350 bp, 72 predicted proteins | sample MGYA00511480_ERZ773157 | MGnify/ENA primary metagenome ERZ773157 (study PRJEB29015, sample SAMEA2737863) | human gut metagenome | biome: human gut; feature: human-associated habitat; material: faeces | place: China | collected 2012 ... | reverse complement strand
GATCCAAGAATGTCTGTTTTCAAAGATATTTTAAAGAATTTTAAGGAGGTGTAACCGAATGTCAATTTGTCCTAAGAATAAATCTTCAAAGGCTAGAAGAGATAAGAGAAGAGCTAATTGGAAGATGAGCGCTCCTAATCTCGTAAAGTGCAGCAAGTGTGGTGCTTTAATGATGCCTCATAGAGTATGCAAGGCTTGTGGTTCATACAACAAGAAAGAAATCGTTTCTGTAGACTAATCCAGTAAAATCATGGAATTATGGTGTTATTAAAGGGTTAGGTATTAAAATGATCTAATAGTAGCCCCAATTAAAGACAGAGCGATATATATTTTCAAAGGGATAAAGAGAATAATCTTTATCCCTTTTTTTTACTTTGATTTGTCCTTTTTGTTTCGGATATTATTTTACAAAAAAATAAAGTAATATGTTTACAATGGAAACAATGGAAACTCTGGTAATATATCCTTGATAAAAACTTATTTTCGTAGTATATTTATTAAGTATTTTCATACATTATGATATAAGTGCAGGAAGTGTATATTGTTTAGTTACAGTGTGGATAGAATCACTAAAGTAACGATTTTAAAATAATATATTGATGCGCATTTATCTCATATAATAGAATATAAGGAATGGACAGATATATGATAAAAGTTGCACTTGATGCTATGGGTGGAGATAATGCACCAATTGAGATTGTTAAAGGTGCCATAGCTGCTGTTAATGCAAGCAATGAATGCTTTGTATATCTTGTGGGTCAGGAAGATGTAGTCAGGGCTGAGCTTGCAAAGTATACATACAATGAAAAACAGATAGAAGTTGTCAATGCTTCTGAGGTCATTGAAACTGGTGAGCCTCCGGTCATGGCAATCAGAAGAAAGAAAGATTCTTCAATAGTTAAGGGCCTTAATATGGTTAAGAATAAAGAAGCTGATGCTTTCGTTTCAGCAGGAAGCTCAGGAGCTGTATTGGTAGGAGGCCAGGTTATTGTAGGTCGCCTTCCAGGAGTTGAGAGACCTCCTATAGGAGCTATTGTTCCAACTGATAATAGCTGTGTACTTATTGTTGACAGCGGAGCTAATGTTGATGCAAGACCTGATTTTTTGGTACAGTGGGCTAAGATGGGCTCTATATATATGGAGAATTGTGTAGGCATAAAGAACCCACGTGTAGCTATTGTTAATGTCGGACTCGAGGAAGAGAAGGGTAATCAGCTGGTAAAAGAAACATATCCACTTCTTAAGGCATGCGACGATATTAATTTTATTGGAAGTATTGAAGCAAGAGAGATTCCACGAAGTGGTGCAGATGTTATAGTATGTGATGCATTTGTTGGAAATGTAATACTTAAGCTATATGAGGGACTTGCTGGAACTCTTATTTCTAAGATAAAAGGGGCTTTTTATTCAACGCTTAAATCTAAGATAGGAGCATTACTTGTAAAGGGAGCACTTAAAGATACATTAAAGACTATGGATGCATCTGAATATGGTGGAGCACCTCTTATCGGACTTAACAGACTGGTTGTTAAAACACATGGAAGTTCTAAGGCTAAAGAGATTAAGAATTCCGTTCTGCAGTGTGTTACATTTTCAAAAAGCAATATCAATGAAAAGATAGTTGAATCACTTGCTAATATGCCACACACAGATACAGAATCCGAAAAGTAAATGTATAAAATATATGAATGATTAAATATAAGCCTGAAAATAAGATATAAACAGGCGGGAATGGAGGAATAATATGGAGTTTCAGAAGTTACAGAGAATTATCGCAGATGTTCTAAATATCAGTGAGGATAAAATCACACCTGAATCTACTTTTGTTGATGATCTTAAGGCTGATTCACTTGATGTATTTCAGATTATCACAGAGATAGAAGATCAGTTTGAGATTCAGATTCCAGATGATGCAGCAGAACATATAACAACAGTTGGTGATGCTGTGTCACAGATTCAGGCAGCTCTTGCTAAATAATCAGGATAATAACAGATATGGAGTGCCGCCAAGTATCACTGCATAACATGCAGGCGAGGCGGCATTTTTATACTTATGTGTCAACTATATGATGAAAGGAAAAATATATGCATAATAAGAATTTATCAGAATTAATGCAGACAATACATTATGAATTCGAGAATATAGATCTTCTTAAAAATGCACTCACACATAGCTCATATGCTAATGAGAAATGTATTAAAAAGTATAAAGATAATGAACGTCTTGAGTTTTTAGGTGATGCCGTTCTTGAACTTACATCAAGTGATTATATATATAAGAATTATGCTGATATGGATGAAGGAAGGATGACAAGATTACGTGCAAGTATAGTGTGCGAACCAACACTTGCCATATGTGCAAGAGCTATAGGATTAGATAAGTTTGTCATGCTTGGTAAGGGTGAAGAACTCACTGGTGGAAGAAAGAGAGATTCTATTATATCGGATGCATGTGAGGCAGTTATAGGCGCAATATACCTGGATGGTGGTTTTGCTAATGCAAAAGAATTCGTAACATCATTTATTCTTAATGATCTTGAAAACAAGCAACTCTTTTATGATAGCAAAACTATTTTACAGGAAGTTGTCCAGGCAGCTCATAAAGAAGTGGTATATGAGATAATTGATGAGACTGGTCCTGAACATGATAAGAACTTTATTGCAAAAGCTTATGTTGAAGGTATGTTTGAAGTAACGGCAAACGGACATACAAAAAAACATGCCGAACAGAGAGCTGCATATGAAGCACTCGTATATCTTAAGAAGCATGGACAGGCATAATGTAATTAATGGAAAAGGAATAATAAATAAAATATGTATTTAAAGAGTATAGAGGTTCAGGGGTTTAAGTCCTTTGCTAACAAGATAGTGTTTGATTTCCATAACGGAATTACAGGTATTGTAGGACCGAATGGCTCTGGTAAAAGTAATGTTGCCGATGCAGTAAGATGGGTTCTTGGTGAACAGAGTGCCAAACAGCTGCGTGGTGCTAAAATGGAAGATGTTATATTTGCTGGTACTCAGAACAGAAAGCCGGTTGGTTTTGCATATGTTGCTATAACTCTTGACAACAGTGATCATGCATTGCCTGTAGAATACGATGAAGTAACTGTGTCAAGAAGAGTTTACCGCTCTGGTGAAAGTGAATATAAGATTAATGGACATTCCTGCAGACTTAGAGATGTCACAGAAATGTTTTATGATACAGGTATTGGTAAAGAAGGTTATTCTATTATAGGACAGGGTCAGATAGATAAGATTCTTAGCGGAAAACCAGATGAGAGAAGAGAGCTTTTTGATGAGGCGGCTGGTATTGTTAAGTTTAAGAGACGAAAGTCAGCTGCGATAAAGAAACTTGAAAATGAAAGAAGTAATCTTGTCAGAGTTAACGATATTTTGTCCGAACTTGAGAAACAGGTTGGTCCATTAAAGCAACAGTCAGAAAAAGCAAAGGAATATCTTAACTATAAAACAGATCTTAAAAAATATGATGTTAATGCATTTTTACTTGAAACTGACAGAATAAGGAAGGAAACAGCAGAGCTTAATGACAGACTGAAAATAGTAGATGATGATTTAGAAGATTCTAAATCTGAATATGATAATACAAAATCTGAATATGAAGCAGCAGAAAATCAGCTTAATGATATTAATACCCAGATAGACGAAAACAGTCAGACTGTATCAGCTCTGGAACTTGAAAACCAGAAGCTTCAGGGAGAGATAAATGTATTTACAGAACAGATAAAGACATTTAACGCTAATAAGCAGCTTCACTCTGAAAGATTACTGGATATTGAAAAGGACAAGCAGAATAAGAATAACTCAGTTAAAGAGCTGAGGGAGCAGTATAATGACCTTAACACAGAACTTTCAGAGTATAATGATAAGTTAGCGGCTATTAATGATACAGCTAAGGCTCTTAACGCTGAGATTGAAGGAATATCTGGACAGATTGATAATCGTCAGAACAGCATCTATGATAACCTGACAGAGCAGTCTACTATCAAGGCTGAAAATCAGAAGTTTGTTACTATGCTTGAACAGCTGGAAATAAAAAAATCTGAGCTTACAAGTCATATTATCAAAGGCAAGAGTGATGAAAGTGCACAGAAACAGGTTATTAAGTCTCTTACAGCAGAGCTTGATAATGCTGTTGGAAAGCTTGAAGATATTAATAATTCGATTGAAGAAAGTAACACGTCAGTAACACAGCTGAAAGCTGAAATCGCTGAAAAGAATAGTGAACTTGATAAGCTGACACAAAACTACCATAGAGAAAAGTCACGTCTTGAATCTTTGATAAATATTACAGAAAGATATGATGGTTATGGCAACAGCATAAAAAAAATCATGGAATTAAAGGATAGCAATCTTGGTATTCTTGGTGTTATTGCTGATATAGTAAAGGTTGAGAAACAGTATGAAACTGCTATAGAAACTGCACTTGGAGGAACAATCCAGAATATAGTTACAGATAAAGAAGCTACAGCAAAAGAACTTATAGGTTATCTAAAACAGAATAAGCTTGGACGTGCTACATTTTTACCTTTGAACGCCATACATGCCAGAAATACGTTAGAAAATGAAGCGTGTATAAATGAAAAAGGTGTTATAGGTGTGGCAAGTAACCTTGTACGTGTTTCTTTCGAGTATGAAGGACTTGCTAAGTATCTTCTTGGACGTATTCTTGTTGTTGATAATATTGATAATGCACTTCTGATCGCTAAAAAATATAAATACACGCTCAGAATCGTAACACTTGAAGGTGAACAGCTAAACCCAGGTGGTTCAATGACTGGTGGTGCATTTAGAAATTCCAGCAATCTTCTTGGACGTAGAAGAGAAATAGAAGAATTAAAACAGTCTGTATCTAATACTAATAAGCAGATAACACAAGAGAAGGCAGCTGTTGCTGATTTAAGGAATCAGGTTGCAAAGTACCGCGAGGCACTTGATTCTTATAATAAGCTGTTAAGAGAAACTCATATCAGAAAGAATACTATAGACGTTAATCTTAAGCAGGCAGATCTTAAGCTGTCAGAGATTATTGCTTCATATGGTGATGATATAAAAGAACAGGCATCTATTGATTCTGAAATCTTAAAGATAAGTGAAAGCAGGAATCAGGTCAGTGGTAATCTTAATCTGCTTGACAATCAGAACGAGGCAGCCAGAAAAGAGATAGAGAATCTTGGCAAAACTCTTGAAGCAAAAAAATCAGAGGAAGCAGCTGTTGCACTGAAAATAGAGAATCTGAAAATATCACATTCATCTATAGAGCAGAAAGCCTCATTTATCAATGAGAATATAGAAAGACTATGTAAAGAGCTGGATAATCTTGAAGAAGAAAAAACTTCTATACAGGAAAAGATAGGTGAAACAAAAGAACTTGTATCCGCTAAGCAGGCTGATATTGAGCTTGTTAAGAATTCTATAGAACAGTCCGAAAGAAAAATAACAGCAATAGGTGAAAAACTTGAAGATTTAAGAGCCGCCAAAGAAAAGGTTAATGCGAGTCATAAAGAGTTCTTTAAGAAACGTGAAGAATTAAATGAAAAAATAATTCTTCTTGAAAAAGATAGTATGAGACTTCATAACCAGTATGACAGACTTGAAGAATCTTATGACTCACTTGTAGATTATATGTGGAATGAATATGAGCTTACATATAGTTATGCTCTTGAGTTAAAGAGCGATGAGCTTAATAATATTAACGATATAAGAAAGCAGATTAACATATTAAAAGCTGCAATCAAGAAACTTGGAGATGTCAATGTAAATGCTATCGAAGAATATAAGTCAGTAAGTGAAAGATATGAATTCATGAAGACACAGCATGATGATATGATTGAAGCAGAAGAATCACTTATGAAGGTTATTGATGAACTTGATGAAGGCATGAGAGCGCAGTTTACTGCTAAGTTTGAAGAAATAAAGGTTGAATTTGACAAGGTGTTCAAGGAACTTTTTGGTGGAGGCAGAGGAACAATAGAGCTTGTAGAAGGAGAAGATATTCTTGAAGCCGGTATACTTATAATATCCCAGCCACCTGGAAAGAAACTTCAGAATATGATGCAGTTATCGGGTGGAGAAAAAGCGCTTACCGCTATTGCACTTCTTTTTGCCATACAGAATCTAAAACCTTCTCCATTCTGTCTTCTCGATGAAATAGAAGCGGCACTTGATGATTCAAATGTTGGAAGATATGCTAATTATCTTCATAAGCTGACAAAACATACACAGTTTATTGTTATCACTCACAGACGTGGTACAATGTCAGCAGCTGACAGATTGTATGGTATAACCATGCAGGAAAAGGGTGTATCTACTCTTGTATCGGTTGATCTTATAGAAAATGATCTTAATGACAGGAAAAAAGAATCGTAGAAAATATATTGATTAAGAAAGAGAGGCTGTATATGGGACTTTTTAGTAAATTAAAAGAGGGTCTTACAAAGACACGTAATAATATAGTGTCAGGTATTGATAATATATTTAGTGGTTTTTCTTCAATAGATGATGATTTTTATGAAGAACTTGAAGAAACACTTATTATGGGAGATATCGGTGTAAGAGCAACAGACGAAATTATAGAAGAATTAAAATCTAAGGTTAAAGAAAACAAGATTAAGGATCCTAAGGATTGCAAGCAGTTACTTATTGACACAATCCGTGAAAAGATGAATCTTGGTCCTAATGCATATGACTTTGAGAATCAGAAGTCAATAGTCATGCTTATAGGTGTTAATGGTGTTGGTAAAACAACATCAGTAGGTAAGCTTGCGGGACATTTAAAGGCGCAGAATAAAAAGGTTATCATGGCTGCAGCTGATACCTTTAGAGCAGCAGCTATAGAACAGCTTACAGAATGGTCTAACAGAGTCGGAGTAGATATTATTGCTCAAAGCGAAGGCTCTGACCCTGCCGCCGTTATATATGATTCAATAGCAGCTGCAAAGGCAAGACATGCAGATGTTCTGTTGTGTGATACAGCAGGAAGACTTCAGAACAAAAAGAATCTTATGGAAGAGTTAAGAAAGATAGACCGTGTTATAGAAAGAGAATATGCAGATGCTTACAGGGAAAATCTTATTGTGCTTGATGCAACAACAGGACAGAATGCTCTTTCACAGCTAAGAGAATTCAATGACGTAACAAACATAACAGGTATCATCCTTACTAAGATGGATGGTACAGCTAAAGGTGGCATTGCAGTTGCTATCCAGGCTGAATTCGGGATACCAGTTAAGTATGTTGGTGTTGGTGAAAAGGTTGAAGATCTCCAGAAGTTTGATTCTGATACATTTGTTAATGCATTATTTGATGTTGAGATAGATGATGAAGATGAAGATCAGAAATAATATCATCAAATTATTTATTAAATATTATATAAAAAACTTGAATGATTACGGTAATAGGAATAATATATAAAATGTCAGAATTTTATTTTGACATTCATATCATTTTATAAAATTCAGGAAAGGAAAGTACTGTCGTGGTATAATGGGATTTTTAGTATATATAAAATAATGTGTTGTTTTATGCATTTGTATGATATACATTTATTGCGATAGCACTATATAAGTAATAATGGAAGAATTAACACTTAAGAAATTCGAAGAAGCTGCTGAAAAGGTAAAGGAAGCCACACTTCCAACTAATCTTGTATACAGCGAATATTTTAGTAACCAGACAGGCAACAAAGTATATTTAAAGCCTGAAAATATGCAGTACACAGGTGCTTATAAGGTTCGAGGAGCTTATTATAAGATAAGCACTATGTCAGAAGAAGCTCGTAAAAAAGGTCTTATAACAGCTTCAGCAGGTAATCACGCACAGGGTGTTGCATTTGCAGCTAAGAAGTATGGTGTTAAGGCAACTGTTGTTATGCCAACAACAACACCTCTTATAAAGGTAAACAGAACAAAAAGTTATGGTGCAGAAGTTGTGTTATATGGTGATGTTTATGATGAAGCGTGCGAGTATGCTCTTAAGTTAGCTGAAGAAAAAGGACTTACTTTTGTTCATCCTTTTGATGACCTTGATGTTGCAACAGGTCAGGGTTCTATCGCTATGGAGATTATAAAAGAGCTTCCAACAGTAGATTACATACTTGTACCAGTAGGTGGCGGCGGACTTGCCACAGGTGTTTCTACACTCGCAAAGCTTCTTAATCCTAATATAAAGGTTATTGGTGTTGAGCCAGCAGGTGCTAACTGTCTTCAGGCTTCTATAAAGGCTGGAAAGGTAACAACACTTCCAACTGTAAGCACAATTGCTGATGGTACAGCTGTTAAGACTCCTGGAAGCAAGCTGTTCCCATACCTTCAGAAGAATCTTGATGATATAATCACAGTTCCGGATGAGGATTTAATAGTATCTTTCCTTGATATGGTTGAGAATCATAAGATGATAGTTGAAAATTCTGGTCTTCTTACAGTTGCAGCATTAAAGCAGATTAAGGATAAAGATAAGAAAATTGTTTCTATCCTTTCAGGTGGTAATATGGATGTCATTACTATGTCATCAGTAGTCCAGCAGGGACTTGTTCAAAGAAGCAGAATCTTTACAGTATCAGTTCTTCTTCCAGATAAGCCAGGTGAACTTGTTAAGGTTGCCAAAATAATTGCTGATGCCAATGGTAACGTAATCAAGCTTGATCACAACCAGTTTGTAAGTATCAACAGAAAAGCAACAGTTGAGTTAAGAATTACAATCGAAGCATTTGGACATGAGCATAAAAAACAGATAGTGTCAGAGCTTGAAAAGAATGGATTAAGACCTAGATTAGTAAAGGTAAACATCTAATATTGTCTGTTCCTGACATCATTATTTAAATTTTTTAAAAGTGTCAAGTAAAAGTACTTGACACTTTTTTAGTACCATGATATTATACTCAAGGCTTAAGAATATTTATGAGCTGGAAAGTTAAGGTGCATTGTGGAACGTATTGTAGAACAGACATTGTTATATGATTTTTATGGCGAGTTACTTAATGAACATCAGCGGGGTGTTTATGAGGATGCCGTGTTCAATGATTTATCCTTAAGTGAGATTGCAGATGAATATGGAATATCAAGACAGGGTGTTCATGATCTTATAAAAAGAGTATCTAACACACTTGATGGATATGAGGCAAAGCTTCATCTGGTTGAAAAGTTTATGGATACTAAAGCAAAGATTACAAGAATAGACGAGCTTGTTGATGCATATATCAAGGATGAGGATATGAGTTACATCCATGAGATTAAGAAGCTCTCTAAAGAAATTATCGAAGATTATTAATCATACATTGGAGGTCATATATGGCATTTGACAGTCTTTCAGATAAACTTCAGAATATATTTAAGAATCTTCGAGGTAAAGGCCGCCTTTCTGAAGCTGATGTCAAGGCAGCACTCAAGGAAGTCAAGATGGCATTACTTGAAGCTGATGTTAACTTTAAAGTCGTTAAGAACTTTATCAAGTCAGTAGAGGAGCGTGCTATTGGACAGGATGTTATGTCAAGTCTTACACCTGGTCAGATGGTTATAAAGATTGTTAACGAAGAAATGATATCTCTTATGGGTTCTGAAACTACTGAGATTAAGTTGAAATCTGGCAACGAGATAACCGTTATTATGATGGCAGGTCTTCAGGGTGCAGGTAAGACAACAACAACTGCAAAGCTTGCTGGTAAATTTAAGGAAAAAGGTAAAAAGCCTTTACTTGTTGCATGTGATGTTTACAGGCCAGCTGCTATTGAGCAGTTAACTATAAACGGCAATAAACAAGGAGTTGAAGTGTTCTCTATGGGAACAGGACATAATCCGGTTGATATTGCCAAGGCATCTATAGCACATGCTAAGGATAATAATTTTAATATCGTTATTCTTGATACTGCTGGTCGCCTTCATGTTGATGAGAATATGATGGAAGAGCTTATCAATATAAAGAATGAAGTTGAAGTTGACCAGACTATACTGGTAGTTGACTCTATGACAGGTCAGGATGCTGTCAATGTTGCCGCTTCATTTAACGAAAAGGTTGGGATTGATGGAGTTATTCTTACTAAGTTAGATGGCGATACAAGAGGTGGTGCTGCACTTTCAATCAAGGCTGTTACAGGAAAGCCTATCCTCTATGTAGGTATGGGTGAAAAGTTATCAGATCTTGAGCAGTTTTACCCGGATCGTATGGCATCAAGAATTCTTGGAATGGGAGATGTCCTTACACTTATTGAAAAGGCAGAAGCACAGATTGATGCTGACAAAGCTAAGGAGATGGAAGCTAAGCTTAAGAAAGCAGAGTTTGATTTTGATGATTTCCTTGAGTATATGGGTCAGATAAGAAATATGGGCGGTATAGGTTCTATTATGAGTATGCTTCCAGGCATGGGACTTGGTGGCAACATGAAGAATCTTCAGATGCCTGATGAAGATGAAGCAGAAGCTAATCTTAAAAGAACAGAAGCTATCATACAGTCAATGACAGCTAAGGAAAGAAAAAATCCTGATATTATCAATCCATCAAGAAAAAACAGGATTGCAAGAGGTGCTGGTGTTAATATCAGCGAAGTAAACAGGCTCATCAAGCAGTTTGAACAGATGAAAAAGATGATGAAACAGATGCCTGGTATGATGAAAGGTGCTAAAAAGGGACGTTTTAAATTACCTTTTTAACATATATATTATTATGAAAGATTTACAGGAGGTGAAACAGTAATGGCAGTAAAGATTAGATTAAAGAGATTAGGTGAGAAGAAGTCTCCTTTCTATAGAATTATCGTAGCAGATTCAAGATCTCCAAGAAATGGTAGATTTATTGAAGAAATCGGTACTTATGATCCTAATTACGATCCATGCAAGCTTAACGTTGATGCAGAACTCGCTAAGAAGTGGTTAGCTAACGGAGCTCAGCCTACAGAAGTAGTTGGAAAGCTTTTCAAGATGGCAGGTATCGAAAAATAAGACTAGTGGAGGTATTTAGCTATGAAACAGTTAGTGGAAGTTATCGCTAAAGCACTAGTTGATAATCCGGATGAGGTTGTAGTAACAGAAACACAGAAAGATAAAGCAATTGTCGTAAATTTAAAGGTTGCTTCATCAGATATTGGTAAGGTGATCGGTAAATCCGGAAGAATTGCAAAGTCTATTAGAGCTGTTGTATCTGCAGCCGCATCTAAGACTGATAAAAAGGTCATTGTAGAGATAGACAATTAATGCACTGTTATGAGTCATTATACTTTTTAAGTATAGTGGCTCATTTTTGTTATTAATATTTGCAGTAAAACACCAGATGCATATAGTATTATATTAATACTTTTAGATTGTTTTCAAAATAACGTACTAGAAAATATGTTCGACATATGTTAATATAATGATGAAATAAGAAGTATAGGAGAATAATATTATTATGAAACTGATACACTGTGCAGATCTGCATCTGGATTCTGATATGACAAGTAATCTTACTAAAGAAAAAGCAAAAGAACGAAGGACAGAGCTGTTAGTGACATTTCAAAGGATGATTACATATGCAAAGGAAAATGATGTACATCATATTCTTATATCTGGAGATCTGTATGATAAGAAAAACATATCGTCTACTGCACGCAATGTTTTTTTAACAGCAGTTACTGATAATCAAGATATTATATTTTATTATCTTAAGGGAAATCATGATGCTGAAAGTATGTTTATTGGAATGAATAAGATTCCAGATAATTTAAAACTGTTTGGTACAGAATGGACAGAATATAAGATTACTTCTGAAAAAGATAACAACAACATAGTTATTAGTGGCATAGAACTTACAGCGGATAATTCCGACATTATATACAATTCTCTTATTCTTGACAATAACTGCTTCAATATAGTCATGCTGCATGGTCAGGAAACACTGACTAAAAATAGAAATGAATATCAGAGCATATCAATTAGACTTCTTAAGAATAAAGGAATAGACTATCTTGCACTTGGACATGTACACTCATACAAGAAAGAAAAGCTTGATGCAAGGGGGATTTACTGTTATCCAGGCTGCCTTGAAGGCAGGGGTTTTGACGAATGTGGTGAACATGGCTTTGTTGTTATAGAAGTAAACAATAATACACTTACAAGCCACGAAATGATACAGGCAGCTTCAAGATGCCTGTATGAAATAGACGTAGATATATCAGAATGCCTGAATTCATCTGAAATAATTAATAACATACAGCATGCACTTGATATGAAGCATTATAGCAGTTCAAGTATGATTAAAGTTGTGCTTACAGGTAATATAAATGTAAACTGTGAAAAAAATATAGAATATATTACAATGATGTTTTGTGACAAATATTATTATTTTAAGTTGTATGACCATTCTGGAATAAAAATAGATTATGATAATTTTCTATATGAGAATTCTGTAAAAGGAGAGCTTGTACGGCTTGTGAAAGCTGATGATGCGCTGGATGATGACACTAAAGCTGCTATTATAGCGATTGGAATCAAAGCTTTAACAGGAGAGGAATATATATGAAATTAGTAAGTCTGCATATAGATAATTTTGGCAAATTTAATAATCTTGATATGAGCTTTAATAATGGACTTAATCAGTTGATAGAAGAAAACGGATGGGGGAAAAGTACACTTACTGCATTTATTAAAGTCATGTTTTATGGATTTGATAATTCCTCTAAAAGAGATTCCTATGAAAATGAGAGAAAACGTTATAAGCCGTGGAATGGCGGAATATATGGTGGTAATATAACATTCTGTCTTGATGATAAACGATATACGATATATAGAACATTTGAAGCAAAAGATAAAGATGATACATTCCGCCTTGTTGACCAAAGAACAATGTTAGTTTCTTTAGATTATAGCTCCAATATTGGATATGAAATCTTTAAAATAGACAGCAGCACATTTAAAAAGACCTTATGTATATACGAAAATAACTGTATAACAGAAAGCACCGGCGATATCGAAGCGCTTCTTGGAGATGAACAGTCAGATACAGAGGATATAAATAACTTTGACAAGGTTATTAAAAGCATGGATGATAAGCTTAATGCCTTAAGTCCTGACAGAAAAACAGGGGAACTTTATAAACAGAAGGACAAGCTTAATGAAATACAGGCACAGTTAAAAGAAATGCCAGTATTAGAAGATAGTATAGACACAACTATAAGACATATAAAAGATACAGAAAAACTTATGGAAAAGCTGTCTTTGCAAAAACAGCATATAAAAAAAGAACTAGATAAGGTAAGCTATTACAATGAAATGCAAAGCATTTTAAAGCAATATAATATATATAGCAGACAGCTTGAAGAAAAAAGACAAGCCTATGAAGAAAAGCTTGAAGAATATGGCAGGCTTCCAGATATTAATGATGTTTGTATGAAAATACAATATGCAGACAGGATACTTGATAAATACAGCCAGCTAAAAGAACTAGAGCCTAATAAGACACAGTATGACAGGCTGCATGAACTTAAAGCATCGGTGTCTTGTTATTCGCATCATGAGCTTAAGGAACAGATTGATAACATAAACCATCTAAACACATTAAAGTCTGAGATACAAAGTGAATTATCTGTTGCAGATAAATATAGAAACATTCTTTTAATAGCAGCTATAGCAGCCGGTCTGCTTTCTATTATAGTTGGTGCTATAACTGGTACTGGTGTATTGCTGATACCAATAGGAATAATATTAATAATTGCCGGAATAGTGTATAATAAAAATGAAAAAAATGGAAGCAGTAAACATATTCATGCACCTATTAATGAATTAAAAAACGATTATAAAAAGCAGTATTTACTTATAAAAGAATGGCTTGATGCACACAATATTAATTTTGATCCTGATGTAGTATATACACTGTCAACAATAGATAACAGATTGTATGAATATGAAAGAATCGTCCAACAGATAGATAAGTATAATATCCAGTATAAGCAGGCTGGTATAAGTGGATATGTCAGGAATATATGCAGCTTTATAGCAAGCTTTGAGAATTATGTGCCACAAGAACTGGCTGATATTATAAATGATGATAAAAAGAAGCAGGATATTATACTGCTTATAAAAGAGTGTAATAACTGCCTTTATAAAATGAAGCAGGATATTGAAATAATCGGACATATAAGAAAAGAATATGATGATGCATATAATATATTTAATACATTTGTAAGCCAGCATAATGATATAGATAAAATCATAGAACAAGTATCAGATGCTAATCTTGAACATACTGTAAATGTGTCTATGCTTAACAGCAGGCTGGATGATATAGAAAAAAAACTCAAGCAGCATAACGATGATATGGCTGGATATAGCACACAATTAAGTATATATCAGGATAAACTTGATGAGCTTACAGATAAAAATAATATACTTTCGGAACTTATGGAGGATTATGAAATACGACTAAAAAAATATAACAATCTGAAACTGTCAAGAGAATATCTTATAAAGGCTAGAATATCGTTTTCATGTAAATATCAGGTTTCAGTTAAAAATAAATTTAATGAATATATTGATATATGTAACAATGCAACGGACTTCCACGACAAGTATAGTATTGATGTTAATAACAGACTGCTTACGAATGAATATGGACAGGAAAGAGAGCTTCGTTTTTTTAGTTCGGGTTCAAAGGATATAGCCAGCTTATGTTTAAGACTTTCATTTATTAATGCTATGTATAAGGATGATAAACCATTTATAATCATGGATGATCCTTTTGTTAATATGGATGATAACATCATAAATGGTGCTAAAGCACTTTTAAATATACTATCCGATAGTTATCAGATAATATATTTTACATGTCATCAAAGCAGAATTATCAAAACACGGGATTAGGTCTGAGTGCACCTTGCCATATACCCGCATACATAAATATGTGCACAGAAAAGAGGAATTTTATGAACGAAGATATGTTAAGAGTAGGTGTGATTACATCAACTCACGGAATAAAAGGAGAGGTTAAAGTGTTTCCTACTACAGACGATCCTGCAAGGTTTAAAAAGTTAAAAGAATGTGTAATTGCTGGAAAACGTGGAAATATAAATGTTACTGTACAGTCGGTAAAGTTTTTTAAACAGTTTGTTATACTGAAATTTAAAGAATTTGATAATATTAATGATATTGAGATTTATACAAAATGCGACCTGCTTGTAACACGAGATAATGCTGTTAAATGTGAACCGGGTGAATATTTCATATGTGATCTTATCGGACTTACTGTTGTTACAGATGAAGGGAATACTCTTGGAAAACTTACTGATGTTATAGAAACAGGAGCTAATAATGTGTATGAGGTCACAGCCCCTGGTGGCAGAGTATATTATCTTCCGGTTATTGATGAATGTATACTTGCACATGATCTTGACAATAAAACAGTTACAGTACATGTGTTAAAGGGTCTTCTTGACATTAACTAAAGCAGAATTCACAACGAAATATTTTATTGAAATTAAGATTGCATGTTTTTATTGCATATTTTTATGAAATTAATACTTGCATATTTATTTAGTATATGTTATTCTTATCAAGTTGTGAAAAGAGACAGTCCTCTGTTGTGCCGGTCACATTAAGAATGTCGAAATAATAAGGAGGTCACACATGAATACAATTATTAAGAACATCGAAGATGCTCAGCTTAAGGCTGAAGTACCAGCTTTCAATGTTGGTGATACTGTAAGAGTATCTGCTAAGATTAAGGAAGGAAACCGTGAAAGAATCCAGGTATTTGAAGGAACTGTTTTAAAGAAGCAGGGTACAGGAGTACGTGCTACATTTACAGTTAGAAAGATTTCTGGTGGAATCGGTGTAGAAAAAACATGGCCATTACATTCACCTATCGTAGAGAAGGTTGAAGTTATCAGACGTGGTAAGGCTAGAAGAGCTAAGTTATTCTACTTACGTCAGAGAACAGGTAAGGCTGCAAAGGTTAAAGAATTAGTTAGATAATTATAATAATTCTATAATAAAATGAGGTTGTAACAGGTTTGTGCCTGAATTACAACCTCATTTTATTATAAATATTTTTTAAGTTTATATCTTTTGTAATCATATAAAAACCGGCATTCAGTTTTGCTTTAGAGCCATCAAGGAAATTTATTTCTCTCCTATAATAGTTTTTATCCTCGTGAATATCAGGAACTGCTGGATTGAACTGACCAGTTAAGGTATAATCAGCCTGGATTTCATTAAAATAATTCTGAAGATTAGCCCAGTCAGCGGCAACCCTGGCTTTATGAATATGCCTGATTAAAGAAGGGCTTAGTATACCGACAAGCACAGCCATAATGGCAATAACAATAATGAGTTCAACTAATGAGAAACCTTTATTGTGATTATTTTTATTATGTTTATTAAAAAAATTATGTAAATGTATCATATAGTATCCTCCTTTTTATATTTGTAAATAGATTAAGTTGTGGTCAAAAGCCCCCGACTTAATCTCATGGGATTATAAATTGTACATAATAATAAGTCAATAAAATAAATATAAAACTTTTTGATTATATGCTATGATATGTGTATCGAAAGCCACCGGCTTTGATATCTACGGATTGTTCCATGCGACGCACTCCCGCAATCTGCTCTGGCATTATAATAATATAAAATAGTTTTTAACAGAAATGGAGATTTCAATGTATTTAGATATCTTAGGATTAATAGGTGCGTGTTCGTATGCACTTGACTGCGTAGAAGCAGAGCTTGTACACTCAACTAATAAACACTCTAAACGAGTTGCGTATATGAGCGTGTGTATTGCAATGAATATGGGGATTAATGATGAAAGTCTGCAGGATTTGGCAGCTTGTGCACTTATGCACGACAATGCACTCACACAATATATCAAAGAAGAACTGCATAATAACTATATAGATATACATGGTAAGCAGAAGCAGCTTCCACAGGTAGGACAGCATTGTATACTTGGTGAGCAGAATATAAAAAAGCTTCCATTTAATACTGATGTTACCAATGTTATTCTTTATCACCATGAAAATGCAGATGGAAGTGGAATATTTGGTAAAAAATGGAATGAAATTCCTTTGTTTTCCAGAATTATACATATGTGTGATATATTAGATCTGGCCTGCTGTAACTCTATTAATTCTGATAAGCATTCCAAAGCTGCTTCCAATAAATACTTACCATACTGGAATAAAATACAATACTTTCTTGAAAATGTGCGTGGCAGGCTTGTTGATAATGAATGTATAGATTCATTCCTACAGGTGTTCACGCCTGATAATATTAGTGAGCTTGATTCTGATAATATAGAAGTGAATCTATGGAGCAAAGTTCCACGAATGAATAAGGAGCTTAACTTTAATCAGCTTAAACAGATAGCAAGTTTTTTTGCAGGAATCATAGATTATAAGTCTCCATTTACAAGTACACATTCTATTGGTGTAGCCTGTATAGCAAAGAAGCTCGCAGGATATATGGGGCTTGGAGAGGAAACCTCACAGAAAATATATCTGGCAGGTGCATTACACGATATTGGCAAGGTAGCCATAGGCAATGATATATTAGAAAAGCCAGATAAGCTTACAGATGAAGAATATTCAGTTATGAAGCATCACGCAGCTTATACCTACTATATATTATCAGACATTAACGGCTTTGATGAAATACGTGACTGGGCGGCTTTTCATCATGAAAGACTTGATGGTACTGGTTATCCTTTTGGTAAAACAGCAGCAGAATTAGGTGTTGAAGAACGTATAATGGCTGGTGCAGATATATATCAGGCGCTTACAGAAAGCCGTCCTTATAAAAGCGGAATGCCACACAATAAAGCCTGCAGTATTCTGTATGATATGGCTAATAAGGGCTGGATTGATTCTGATGTAGTTTCAAATATAGATAAATGCTTTGCTAATGAAGCTGATATATTGTAATCAGCTATATTATAATTAAGAATGGAGATAATAAATCTATACTTTTGACCCAGACTTTGATACCTACGGATTGTTCCGTGCTACGCACTCCCACAATTCTACCCAATATTCGCATATCGTGGGATTATCATCCCACTTTTATGCTCATATTGGGGCGGGTCCCAAGGTCTTTCACCCACCTATGAGCGAGCTCATGTGGGTGAAAGACCTTTTGACCCTGGTATCAATTATATTTTATATACATCATTAAAGTTGTCAAGTTTAAAATGCTGGGGTGTCTTACTTTAGCATGATAAGGTTGTCGATAGTTTGACAATACAAAGAATATATGGCAGTATATAAAATGTAAGAATTAATAAAGATTTTTGCGTGGTGTAAACTAGTATTATTAAGATTGGAAGGAGATTAGTTTTGAAAAAAGGATTGAAAGGGCTTAAGGCTGTGGCATTTGTCGTTGTAGCAGCAATAGCAGCATTATACTATTATATTGAGCTTCCTGCGATAAATATACATTCGCCAGGCTTCTGGAAGTTTATAATATTTGTGATGCTTATAGTAACTGTTGAAGTATGGCTTATGAATCATAGAAAAGCAGCCGGAGGCGGAAGGTATAGAGGAAATATTTCTGCAAAGGAGTTCTTTAGTGATTTTAAGACACAGGCGGGTTCTGTTCTTTTTAAAACTGCATTTGTGTGTACAGTTATTCTTGTTGTTTTATATGTTGCTGGAAATATTCTTTCATCACCTGTCATCAATGCATCTAAGTATCAGCAGCTTCTTAAGGTGGAAACAAGGAATTTTACTGATGATATTAAAGAGGTATCATATGACAAAATTCCACTGCTTGATAAAGATTCAGCCTCTATTATAGGAACTAGAGTTATGGGTACTATGGTGGATATGGTATCGCAGTATGAAGTTGATGATATGTATTCACAGATTAATTATAAAGAAAAACCTGTCAGGGTGACACCATTAAGATATGGCAATCTTATAAAGTGGTTTACGAATCATAAGAATGGAATTCCTGCTTATATAAGAATAGATATGACTACGCAGGAGGCTGAATGTGTAAGACTGACAGAAGGAATAAAATATTCAAAGTCTGATCACTTTTCAAGATATATATACAGACATTTAAGATTTGCATATCCAACATATATTTTCGATGATATTAATTTTGAAATAGATGATAATGGAACACCTTACTGGGTATGCCCTGTTAAGAAGTATAATATCGGATTGTTTGGTGGACAGACAGTAGGAAGAGTTGTTTTATGTAATGCTGTTACAGGTGAAATGACAGATTATTCAGTTGATGAGGTGCCAACATGGGTGGATAAGGTATATTCAGCAGAGCTTCTTATTGGCCTGTATGATTATAACGGAAGCCTTAAGCATGGATTTATAAATAGTGTATTAAGCCAGAAGGATTGCCTCAAGACAACAGATGGATACAATTATATTGCACTTGAGGATGATGTATGGGTATATACAGGCATAACATCAGTTGGTCAGGATAATTCTAATGTTGGATTTGTTCTTATGAACCAGCGTACTATGGAAACAAGATATTATGAGGTATCAGGTGCCGAAGAATATTCAGCTATGGATTCAGCTAAGGGAAGGGTGCAGAATCTTGGATATACGGCTACATTTCCTCTTATTATCAATATAAGCGGACAGCCAACATATTTTATGGCACTAAAAGATGGTGCAGGTCTTGTTAAGTCATATGCAATGCTTAACATAGAAAAGTATCAGAATGTTGCTATAGGTGATTCGGTTCTGCAGTGTGAATCTAATTATATTAAACTTCTTAAAGATAATGGAATAGTAGAGGAGCAGCAGCCGGAGGTAAAAGAAACGAAAAAAGTAAAAGATATAATATCAAAAATAATGCCGGTTGTTATTGATGGAAATACACATATGTATATTATGCTAAGTCAAAGTGACAGCATATATGATGTGGATGTTTCAAAATATGTGGATATTATAAAATATTCAGAAGGTATGGAAATAACGCTTGAATATACTATGGATTCCCAGCTTAATAAAGTAGTTGGAATCATAAAATAATATAAGTTTATGTTATCTGGCATTTTATTTGACATGTTTCGACAGCTGTTTGTATTATAATACAGTTACACCGCAGGATATTATCACTGATTATTAAATCTGGTTATAAATATTTAGTGAAAATTAAGTGATTGAGTGTGAAAAAACTGTACTTATTTGGTATTTTATGACAAATTATGTTGCAAAATTTACGAAAAGTTGTTACAATTGTAACTAAATTAAATGTATAAGGAGAAAGATAATGGATATTATTGTAAAATACATTGATGAATTGCTTGAAAAAAGCACACCTGATGCACCTATGTGGAACATAGAAAAGATAAGAGATGGTGGTGTTAAGTCTAACTGGAATTATATTGATGGTGTTATGATAAAAGCAGTGCTTCAGATGTATGATGTAACAAAGGATGAGAAGTATCTTAAGTTTGCAGATGACTTTATCGATTACAGAGTTCATGAGGATGGAACTATAGAAGGATATAGTGTTGGTGAGAAGAATATTGATAACGTCAATGCAGGAAAGACATTATTTGAGCTGTATGATCTTACAGGAAAAGAAAAGTATAGAAAAGCTATTGATCTTGTATACTCACAGATAGAAATTATGCCAAGATGTAATAACGAGGCAAGATCTTTCTGGCATAAGGATATATATCCTAACCAGGTATGGCTTGATGGTATGTATATGGGACAGCCATTTTATCTTGAATATGAGACTAAGTTTAATAACAGAAAGAATTATCCTGATATATTTGCACAGTTTAAGTATGTTATTGAAAACATGAAGAATCCACTTAACGGATTATATTATCATGCTATAGATGTAAGCAGGGAAGCATTCTGGTGTGATAAAGTAACAGGTTTATCACAGCAGTGCTGGTTAAGGGCAATTGGCTGGTATTCCATGGCTCTTCTTGATACGCTTGATAAGGTTGATAATTCTGACCACAAGTATGATGCAGAATGTAAGATGCTTGAAGATGCTTTTGTTGATCTTATTAATTCTATGCTTAAGTACCAGGATGAGAGCGGTATGTGGTATCAGGTAGTTAACTATGGTGGTATGAAGAATAACTATCTTGAAACAAGTGGAAGCTCTATTATGGCATATTCACTTCTTAAGGGTGTAAGGTTAGGATATCTTCCAGAAAGCTATAGAGAGTATGCTGAAAAGGCTATTGATGGTATATGTGCTAAGTATTTAAAGACTGATGATGGTAAGATGTCACTTGGAGGTATCTGTCTTGTTGCAGGTTTTGGTGGTAAGAATAATAGATCAGGAACATATGATTATTATATGTCAGAGCCTATAGTTGAAGATGATGCAAAGGGCGTTGGTCCATTCCTGCTTGCTTATACAGAAATGTTAACTTATAAGAAGAACAATAAGTAATATAGAATTGTTTATATTCAATGGGGGATCAATATATAATATTGGTCCTCTTTTGCTTACATAAAATGTTGTGTTAAAAATCAGATTAATATCGGATTTTAAGAATGGAGGATTAGTGTGAAAAATAAGATTTTTCACACGCAAGATTTGTGCTTCGCACAAACTTGAGATGCGCAAAGAAGCAGCGCAAGAATGGAGGATTATTATGAAACCATATATTACAATGGAAGAGGTTATACAGACACAGGGAGCAGACAGCAGAACACACAGGTTTCTTACAGAAAAGAATGGGTGTACTAATGGCTGCGCATCAGGAACAACTATATACGCATCAACACAGTTTTCAGACAGACCTGGTGTACATGAAGACCAGGAAGGCTTTTATGTTCTTGAGGGAGAAGGCTATGCAAAACTTGATGATCTTGTATTTCCAATAAAGAAAGGTGATTCCTTTGTGGCGTTAGCTGGTGTTGCTCATACTATAAGGACTAAAGAAGGATGTGAACCGGTTAAAGTGTTCTGGTTTCATAGTGCTAAGTGATTGTGAATAATGGGGTTGCTTATGGATGAAAAGGAATTCGGAATGCTGGAGGAAAAACAGCAGAAGAAGTATCTGTTTAAAGAAAATGTAAGATTGAACGAACTTAAACAGGAGCTTGAAGCTGACAGGGAACTTATAGACATCCAGAAGGGAATGCTTCATAGACAGCAGAAAAAGAACCAGCTGCTGCAAAAACAGCTTGAAAACCAGAAGATTTTTTTTGACCAGAAGTGGGAGATACTTGAGCGCGAGACAAGACAGCTTGCACTTGATAAAGAAAAGTTTAACAGGGAAAAGCTTATGTATCGTGACAAGGTTTATCGTGAGGCAAGAAGAAGTATGTCTAATGCGGAAAATGTCAAAATATTTTTCCGTGGGGTAAATGATACAGAATCAGTTAAGAAGCGATACAAGGCATTACTAAAGATATATCATCCGGATAATATGAATGGTGACAATGACCTTGTGCTTGCAATTAATGAAGAATATGAAAGATTATTAAGATTTTACCTTGGAACATAGCACAAATCTGACAATAATAGTTATTATTGTTAGGTTTGTGCTTGTTTTTATTGTTGTTATGTAAACTGTGTTGTATAATAGCAACGGATATTTTACATACGATATCTATGTGGATATAATATGATGTAAGGATTAAGTGGATTGCAAAGTAATGTAGCAATACTGATACATCAAATATCAAAAGTTACTTGGATAAGGAGAGAGAAGAATGTTTAAGATTAATGAAAATTATTTAAAGCTTCCAGGAAGTTATCTGTTTTCTACTATTGCTAAAAAGGTTAACGCATATAGTGCAGCTAATCCAGACAAAGAAATCATAAGGCTGGGTATAGGAGATGTTACACTCCCACTTGCACCAGCAGTTATAGATGCATTACATAAATCAGTGGACGAGATGGGGCATGCAGAAACATTTCATGGATATGCACCAGATCTTGGTTATGAGTTTTTAAGAAGTGCGATTGTAGAGCACGACTATAAAAAGAGAGGTGCAGATATATCAGCTGATGAAATATTTATAAGTGACGGAGCTAAATCAGATTCAGGCAATATCGGAGACATCTTCTCAGTTGACAATAAGATTGCAGTGTGTGATCCTGTATATCCTGTATATGTAGATACTAATGCCATGGCAGGCAGAACAGGCGATTATATACCAGAACAGCAGAAGTGGAGCAATGTTATATATATGCCTTGTACAGCAGAAACTAATTTTGCACCAGAGCTTCCAAAGGAAACTCCGGATATCATATATCTTTGCTTCCCTAACAATCCTACAGGTTCAACTATAACAAAGGATGAACTTCAGAAGTGGGTAGACTATGCTAACAAGGTTGGTGCAGTTATTATATATGATGCAGCTTATGAAGCATATATATCAGAATATAATGTGCCACATACTATATATGAATGTGAAGGAGCAAGAACATGTGCTATTGAGCTTCGTTCTTTCTCTAAGAATGCAGGTTTTACGGGTACAAGACTTGGATTCACAGTAATACCTAAAGATCTTAAGAGTGGTGATGTTATGCTTCATAGTCTTTGGGCAAGAAGACATGGTACTAAGTTTAATGGTGCACCATATATCATCCAGAGAGCAGGTGAAGCTGTATACACAGAAGAAGGACAGAAACAGACAGGAGAGCAGATAGCATATTATATGAACAATGCAAAGACTATACTTGAAGGCTTAAAGTCAGCTGGCTATACAGTATCAGGTGGTGTCAATGCACCATATATCTGGTTAAAGACTCCTGATAAGATGACTTCATGGGAATTCTTTGATTACCTTCTTGAAAATGCTAATGTAGTAGGTACTCCTGGTTCAGGCTTTGGACCAAGTGGTGAGGGATACTTCAGACTGACTGCATTTGGTTCATATGAGAATACAGTTAAGGCACTTGATAGAATTAAGGCATTATAAATTGTGGCTTGTTTAAGTTTGTTGTTTATAAATAGGATCACATTACATTTCAATAGGGAATACACAAGTGGCTTGAGTGCAGTGCACTCAAGCCCCATCCTGTATATCCACTATATATTCTATGCTATTTAAAATATCCTCTGTTATTTAAGCAGTTTTTTGGCTGTTTTTAATATGAGATAAGTTACTGTAACATCATTTGAATTAAATATGGTCAAACTTAGGCATAAGTGCTGCACCAATAGCTGTAGGACCTGTGTGGCATGCCGTTACAACACCAATACGTGTCTTGAATTCCACACCTGATTCAAGCAGTTTAGTCTTTATGGCTTCTTCCACTTCTTTACGGAATTCTTCTGCCTCGTCATTGTTGGTACAGTAGCCAACGGTGATATCATAGTCGTTGATATCTATGCCAGGTTCTTCGAAATGCTTGCATAAAAATTCAATAACTTTAGCTTTGGCTTTCTTTCTTGTCCTAAAGAATCCACCAACACTGATTTCTCCGCCCTTCATGATGATGATAGGACGTAAACTCAACTTGCTTGTTATCATAGCCGCTGTTCTGACAAGACGACCGCCTTTAGTAAGATAATCAAGCGATTCTGTTGTGAATATGATTCTTCCGTAAGGTCTTAATGCCTCAAGCTTTTTAACAGTCTCCTCATAAGAATAACCAGCATCTCTCATGCACATGGCTTCATAAACAAAAAGAGACATAGATGCAGAGTTCTGTAAAGAATTGATAACGGTAATCTTAGCATCAGGATGATCCTCAAGAATCATATCTTTTGCCGAGCAGGCAGAGTTATAAGAGCCTGAGAAAAATGTTGTAATGCAGCAGCATATTATAGGAATACCAGCCTCAACTGATGGCATGAAAGCATCAACATAATCCTGTATAGATGGAAGAGAAGACTTTGGAAAAGCATTCTCATCTGTCATTTTTTTATAAAATTCATCATAGCTGATCTCGAACTGCTCTTTATAGTAAGTATGTCCGTCAAATGTTGTATATAAAGGGACTAATGTAACATCATGTTCGTCTGCGTAGTCTTTAACCCAGTCACATGAAGTATCACTTATAAGTTTAAACATATATGCCTCCAACTTGAGTAAAATTTCTTTGTATATGATAACACATAGTTTTGAATACTACAATATATAATTTGAAAAATGTTAAAATGCCATGTAAAGATTTTTCTATATAGATGAATGAGCTATGAATAAAAGTTACAGAGAGTAAGAGTTATACGAAGGATGAAATTTACAAAAATACAAAAATATGTAATATTTATACAAAAATAATTGATAATAATAAAAATATATGGTAATATTGCTGTAAGTTTTTTGAAGATGTAAGGGCCTTAAATACCTTTTGATCCTGACATCTACATTATTTTAATATAAGGAAAGAGAGAAAGAAAAAGATGGAAGCATTATTGATTTTGGTCATCGTGGCATCTTTGCTTGCTATTGGCTACGCGGCATTTAACTTTGCAAGTGTTAAGAGACTTGATGAAGGAACAGATCGCATGAAGGAGATTGCATCAGCCATAAGAGTTGGTGCGAACGCATTTATAGAGTATGAATATAAAATAATAGCAGTAGTAGTTGCTGTTATAGCAGTTATCTTTATGATTATATTTACAATTCAGTATAAAGCGTTTAGCTGGGAACCATCGGTATGTTTTATAATTGGAGTTGTTATGAGCGCCCTTGCAGGATATGTAGGCATGAAGATAGCAACTTATTCTAATGTAAGAGTATCTAATACAGCAAGACAGACAAAAGATATAGGTAAGACACTAAAGGTTGCTTTAAAGGGCGGTTCAGTCATGGGATTATGTGTAGGAGGATTTGCTCTTTTAGGACTTTTTCTTGTTTATCTTATATTCGGTTATGGATTGGGACATATAAAAACAGAATCACTTATAGAAGGACAGCATGTGTTCACGCAGTGTCTTTCATGTTATGCATTAGGCTGTTCCATAGTTGCCATGTTTAACCGTGTGGGTGGTGGTATATATACAAAGGCAGCAGATATGGGAGCCGATCTTGTAGGTAAGACAGAGGCACATATACCAGAGGATGATCCACGTAATCCAGCGACTATAGCTGATAATGTAGGTGATAACGTTGGAGATGTCGCAGGACTTGGTTCAGATCTTTTAGAGTCATTTGTAGGTGCAATATCATCAGCTATTATTCTTGCAGTAAGCTTATCACTTCATGCAGCGGCTGATGCAGCTATACCATATGATGTATTACAAAAAATGATGTATTTCCCACTTGTTTTTGCATCTATTGGTCTTATTGCATCTATACTTGGTATTGCATTTGTACTTTTAAAGAAAGGTTCTGATAATCCTCACAGGGATCTTAACATATCAACGTGGAGTGCGGCAGCTATAACTATTATTGGTGGTTTTGTGGCAACATATATGTTATTTAAAGGAACGTCGGATTTCTCTGCAATCAGTTTTAATATAGGTTTTATATCACCATGGATAGCAGCTTCACTTGGTGTTGTAAGTGGTGTGGTAATAGGCGGAATAGCAGAATACTATACAAGCTATGATTATAAGCCTACACAGCTTATAGCACTTGCATCTAAGGAAGGTCCGGCACTTACTATAACACAGGGACTTGCAGTCGGCATGAAGTCATGTATGCTGCCTCTTATTGTACTTGGTCTTACAACATATGTTTCATATGCAGTGTCTGGTATGTTTGGTATTGCCATGGCAGCAGTAGGTATGCTTTCCTTCGTATCAGCTACAGTATCAGTTGATACATACGGACCTATTTCAGATAATGCAGGTGGTATAGCTGAGATGGCTGAGCTTGAACCTGCGGTAAGAGATATTACAGATAAACTTGATTCTGTAGGCAACACGACAGCAGCTATAGGTAAAGGTTTTGCCATAGGTTCAGCTTCGCTTGCAGCATTATCACTTATGGTAAGCTTTTTATATGCATTTCTTCCAGCGGGTGAAACACTGTCACTGGATTTTACCAATCCGCTTATACTTGCAGGTGCATTAGTAGGTGGAGCACTTCCATTCCTGTTTTCAGGTATGCTTATAGAGGCAGTAGCCAATGCAGCAAGGAAGATGGTTGAAGAGGTCAGAAGACAGTTCAGGGAAATCCCTGGTATACTTGAGGGTAAGGCAAAACCTGATTATAAGACATGTATAGAGATATCTTCACAGGGTGCATTAAAGGAAATGAAGGTTCCATCTGTTCTTGCTATTCTGTTTCCGCTTGTTTCAGGCTTTCTTTTTGGACCTATGTTTGTTGGAGGACTTCTTATAGGTGCAACACTTTCAGCAATCATGCTTGCTATATTTACAGGTAATGCAGGTGGTGCATGGGATAACGGCAAGAAGTATATTGAATCAGGTGCAGTTAAAGGACAGGGTAAAGGTTCACCTGCACACGATGCAGCAGTTGTTGGTGATACAGTTGGAGATCCTTTAAAAGATACAGTAGGTCCTTCACTAGATATTCTTATCAAGATTATGTCAACAGTATCGCTTGTAGCAGCTGTACTTTTCTATAATTATAATCTTTTATATCTTATATTCGGTATAAGATAAAGTCAGGATTGCTACATTGCTATGCAATCCACGCAATCCTGACATCATAATATACATAAGCGGAAAACTATATTCACAGATTATTAATCTGCATAGTAGTTTCCGCTTATTTTATGCACAATTTATGTGAAATTTATTCAAAATAAGTTTAAAACTGAATAAAAACCAGCTAAACTTAGATAATCAGATATGGTTTATTATTTAAAAAAGTGGTAGAATAAATAACATAACATCTTATTATTAAAGAAGAGGATTTATAAAATGAAGGTATTGGCATTTCTTACAGATGGTTTTGAAACAGTGGAAGCGTTAGCAGTTATAGATGTATTAAGAAGAGCGAAGATTAATGTAATAACAGTTTCTATTACAGGTGATAAGTTAGTTGAAAGTGCACAGAATATTAAAGTCCAGGCTGATAGCCTGATATCAGAGATAAAATGTGAAAAAGATGATGTGATGTTTCTTCCAGGAGGACCAGGACACAAAGCATATGTTGATTGTGAAGCTTTGACTGATATGCTTATAACACATAACAATGAAGGTGGAAGGATTGCAGCTATATGTGCAGCACCAAGTGTTATAGGAAGGTTGGGCATGCTCAAAGGAAAGAAAGCGACATGTTTCCCTGGCTTTGAAGAAATGCTGAAGGGGGCAGAGCTTGCATGCGCAGATGTCAGAGTTGTGACAGACGGCAACATTACAACATCAAGAGGAATGGGAACATCTATTGATCTTGGCCTTGAACTTGTAAGACTATTAGAAGGAAAGGACGAAGCTGATAGACTTGCGCATAGTACACAGTATGTGAATGCATAATGTTGATTTGGGAGTTAAGATAAAAGTATGAATGAGTATTATGATTACGATGAGGCATTAAAAGTAAATCGGGAAAGAAAGCGTAAGGCTGCAGCATTAAAACGCAAAAGACAGGCACAGATACGTCTTATAAAAAGAAATATATTATGTGCAGTTATTCTTGTAGCATTGACACTGCTTGTTATTCAGTTTTTAAGACACATAGTTCCGGATATAAGCAGACAGAATGAGTTAAAACAGGAAATGGTGTTGGCTGATACTGGAAATTATGATGATGTGATAACGGTTGTACAGGAAAAACCAACCTTTAGATATGCATTAAAGTCGGTTATGTATAAGGAAATGACAGATACAGATATACAGTCACCATATATAGCGCTTCTTGATGCTACTGATAATGAGTTTATAGCAGGAAAACAGATTAATACAAGGATATATCCTGCATCTATGACAAAGGTTATGTCACTGATAATTGCTGTTGAAAATATAAAAGATCTTAATGAAACATATAAGTTTGGATTTGATGAACTGAATTATCTTTATATAGAGCAGGCCTCTGTGGCAGGCTTTAGTGTTGATGAGGAAGTTAAAGCTAAGGATCTTTTATATGGTCTGGTTCTGCCATCGGGTGCAGATGCGGCTTATGGTATTGCAAGGCTGGCAGCAGGTTCACAGGAGGCTTTTGTAGAGCTTATGAATGAAAAATGTGATGAGTTAGGTTTAAAGAATACTCATTTCTGTAATCCGTCAGGACTTCATGACGAAAACCAGTATACAACACCTGCTGAGATGGCTCTTATTATGAAATATGCTATGAGCAACGAAGAGTGTGCGAAGGTTCTTGGAACTTATCAGTATACAACAGAAGCAACACCGCAGCATCCGCAGGGAATATCTCTTACAAGTACTATGTTTTCAAGAATGTATGGAAATGAAGTAGAAGGAGTAACTATTAAAGCAGGAAAGACAGGATATACAGACCAGGCACATAACTGTCTAGTGAATTATGCTGTTAAAGGCGATAAAGAGTATGTAACAGTTATGGCAGCAGCTGGAAACAGATGGTATGTTATATTTGATGGATTTAAGATTCTTGAGCGCTATCTTCCATAACTTACCATAATAATATAATAAGGATTACACATAATAATACCAGGATAAGCAATAAAGCTTATTCAATAACAATGATACGTCATAAGACGTAAGGACGGAGGTTTATTATGGCTAATTCAAGTTCAACTTCATCAAAGACTAAAAAGAATGCACAGGATGCACTCGACAGATTCAAGATGGAAGTAGCATCAGAAATCGGTGTTAACTTAAAGGAAGGCTACAATGGAGATTTAACTTCCGCTGAGGCAGGTTCTGTTGGTGGTAACATGGTTAAGAAGATGATAAAAAGACAGGAAGAACAGATGTCGCAGGGTAACTAGAAATAGTGCTTAAGATGTTCTGATAGTTTTATGTTTGTCATCAGCATGTGACAGGAAATGCTGAAACATCACCTGATATATGATAGATATCTTATATCAGGTGATGTTTTTTGTTGCTTATATTTTTGACACTTACATCATATTATTTATACCAATATTTGTTAGAGTCTATATTTAATTATACCTATAGGCCGTAAGTAGGCTTATCCATTTTCTGGTCCAGTGTTTCCATGAGAAATCAGAGCATGCATAATTATATCCGTTTCTAAGTTCATTTATAATATTTTCGTCTTTGTGTTCTATTCTTTTTAGAAGCTGGTTTAATATATCCGGCATAGAGTCAAGAGCCTCAAGTGAATATGTATGGATACCATAATCACTTTTATTTTTTAATACATATGTAAAATAATCAGATGTATCAGACAGGCAGAGACAGCCATTCATAAGTGATAAAGGTATGCGGTCGTGAATACCGTATTTAAACCAAGGCATCTGATTAACTGATATCTGTGAAGAAGCATATATGCATGGTAAGCTGCTGTAAGATACTTCCGGTCTTATATGAAGGTATTTAGATATATCAGGAGCAAGAATATCGCATTTGTCAGCGAAAGCATCCCATCCATGTCCATATATTATTATATCGATATGATTTTTGATTATCTGGGTAATGATTTCTTCACGTATGACGGCTTGAAGAAATACATCAACAAGAAAATTATTATACAGGTATTCAACAGGCCGCATATCTGTATTTAAGATGTCTGCCTCTATCAGTTCTTTAACAGCAGCTTCCTGTGTGAGTCCGGGCTTTTCAAGAAGAAGCGTAAAAAGCGGATGATTATCAAGGGAATGCCTGCTGCTATATAGTAAAGACGTTTTGATGGGATCTGTGTAAGTTCCTGTGAATATAAGATTGTCAGGCCGTTTGAAATATCCAGATAGGACTTTGCTGGCATTGTATGTGTATGTATCTAAGGAACCAGACAAGGAACCGGAAGTTTGCTGCAGTGACTGGAAGTTATCAGCAGCAAGAGGCATGACATGTACGCTTCTTATGTGTGGAAAACTTTCTTTTATCAATGCTGCATGGTTCATATCAAGACATATAATATTAAAGCTGTGTATGGTGGCACTGAGAGCTTCATAATGATATAAAGGATGATCCAGTATATAATGCCATATAGGAATATTAAAATAATTCAGCAGATATTCGTTGTTATATCTTATAACAGGAATACGTGTATTGATATCAATAACAGCATCATAGTCAGCATCAAAATAAGGCTTCAATATGGCGTAAGCCATATCAGAAGCCTTTGGAACTTTTATATGAGTTACATGCATACCTGCATTGATTAATTCATCTGAGATTCTTTTTTCAAAATAATCTGTTGAACTATAACATATATCTTTTGAACTTAGAAAGAGTATTTTTTTCATATATTTATTTCCTTTTTTACTTTGCTGTTACATTAAATTCTGCATTATAAAATCATAAATATCCTGGCTTGAATCTTTCCATTTGCTGCACATTTCTTTTGCCTGTTCCTCTAAAGGTACATCAAGATTTAATTCAATAAGCTTGCTGTTTCCTTCCTTAACCATAAGATGAGCAATATATGAACCATTGGTGGTGCGGTAGTAGTCTGAGGTGGTTCCAACCTCACTCTTAAGTTCATATTTGTTTGTGACAAGATAGTTGTCTATTTCTTCCCTGATAGTCTGGGATATCTTTGTATAGAAAAAAGCTACAGTATCTTCACCTTCCTGTGTCAGCTTATATTGTGTGTTATTCTCATAGTTTATCTGTTGTATGAATGAATCCTCAACAAGTGAGTTAATAGTTTCCTGAAATGTAAAATAATTAGTATATTCTTTATCAAGCATAAAAGTAGATATCTGTACATTGGAAAGTGGAAAGTTTACTTTACTTAGCATGTATAGAATCATAAGCTTGTATAGAGTTGTCGAATCAGTGTTCATGTATAATTCCGTCCTTGGTAGATGTTATTATCTTTAAAATACTGGTTTAGAGTGTTTAAAACCAGTTTCTTATTAGCACTCCACATAGGAGCTTCAAGCAGGGACTTAGGACCATCGCCTGTTATACGATGTATGACCATATCCTTTGGCAGACGTGCTATTATCTGTCCTACAATAGCAGTGTATTCGTTTAAATCCAGTGCTTTAAAAGCACCATTAATATAATCAGTATAAAGATCTGTACCTTTTAAAATGTGTAGAAGCTGAAGTTTAATTCCCCATGCACCGCTGTGTGCGATATAATCGGCAGTTTCCAATATATCAGAAGTGCTTTCACCAGGAAGACCTATTATCATATGTACAATAGGGTGAATACCTATGTTTATCAGTCTTTTTACACAATTATCGTATGTATCAAGAGAATATCCCCGTCTTATATAATCAGCAGTATTTTCGTGTATAGTCTGCAGCCCAAGTTCTATCCATACAGGCTTTATAGAAGCAAGTTCGGATAGAAGTGATAATATATTGTCGTCTATGCAGTCTGGTCTTGTCGCTATTGAAAGAATATCAATATCATTTCTTGATATAACTGGCATATAAAGATTACGAAGATAGGACACATCAGCATATGTATTGGTAAAGGACTGAAAATATGCGATATAATGTCCATCATTATATTTTGCTGCTATAAGTTCTTTGGCTTTTATAATCTGTTCATCGACAGATTGTGAAAGTGCATATCCTGCCCTGCCACCGGCAAAATCACCAGAACCACCAGCGCTGCAGAATATACATCCTCTAGTGTCAATTAGCCCGTCACGGTTAGGACACGACATACCACCGTTCAGGGCTAATTTATATATCTTATGACCATATTCTTTTTTTAAGTATTCGTTTAGTGAATAATAATATGGCAACATTATCTGATATGATCCATAACAGCTTTAGCCACAACATCTGTAACCTGTGGATCAAAAGCTTCTGGCAGAATGTTTGTATCAGAAAGCTGTGATTCAGGTATAAGGTTTGCTATAGCAAGGGCAGCAGCAAGCTTCATTTCTTCTGTTATCTGTGTAGCACGTCCTTCTAATGCACCTTTGAATATACCAGGGAAAGCTATTACGTTATTGACCTGGTTAGGGAAATCCGAGCGGCCCGTTCCTACAACTCTTGCACCAGCAGCCTTGGCTATATCTGGCATGATCTCAGGTACAGGGTTGGCCATGGCAAATATAATAGCATCCTTATTCATGGTTTTAACCATATCTGCTGTTACTATATTAGGAGCAGAAACACCTACAAATACATCAGCACCAACAAGGGCATCTGCAAGTGAACCAGTTTTTTCTTCAAGGTTAGTTACTTCCATCATAGATTCCTGCATCCAGTTAAGGCCTTCGCTCTTTTTAGAAAGAATACCTGACTTGTCGCACATTGTTACATTCTTGAAACCATATGTAAGAAGAAGCTTGGTAATAGCAACGCCAGCAGAGCCGGCACCGTTTATTATGACCTTACATTCTTCTTTGGTTTTTCCTGTTACCTTAAGACCATTGATTATACCGGCAAGCACAACGATGGCAGTACCATGCTGGTCATCATGGAATACAGGTATATCAAGAAGTTCTTTTAATCTTGATTCTATTTCAAAGCATCGTGGAGCAGATATATCTTCAAGGTTGATACCGCCAAATGCAGGAGCTATATTAACAACTGTTTTGATGATTTCGTCAGTATCCTGTGTATCAAGACAGATAGGCACTGCGTTAACTCCACCAAATGATTTGAATAAAACGGCTTTTCCTTCCATAACAGGCATAGCTGCATGAGCGCCTATATTGCCAAGTCCAAGGACAGCACTTCCGTCAGATACAACAGCAATAGTGTTTGCTTTGATAGTGTACTTGTAGGCAGCTTCCTTATCTTTAGCAATAACCTTGCAAGGTTCAGCTACACCAGGTGTGTAAGCAAGAGCAAGGTCTTCTCTTGTAGTGATACTCATCTTAGGAGTTGTTTCGAACTTTCCGTTCCATTCTTCATGAAGCTGTAAAGCTTTTTCTGCATTAGTCATGATATATATGTTCCTTTCATTATATAAGTGAATCAGTAATGGTAAAATTAACAATACAAAATACTGAAAATATTATCCCAATATTCATATAATATCACAAGCTAAAAATATCATCAATATAAGTCTTTCATTTCTGGAAAAAATATTGTATAATGAGAAAGAAATCTAAGATACACGTTTCAGTATCGTTTCCCAGATAACATAACAGTATGATCAACGATTGATAGAATTATTAAGTTTACGAAAGCTTATATACAAAAGCAAAGAGCTATGCGTAATGTGTTGGTATTCAGGAGGTTTTGAATGAGAGAAAAGTTAGAAACACTTTCAGTAAGCGTATTGAAAGAATTTGCAAAAGATAAGAATATAAAGAATATATCTGCCATGAGAAAAAGCGAGCTTATAGATGCTATTCTGGCTGCTAACAATGAAGAAGAGCAGACACATAGTAAACATGACGAAGAAAAAACAGTTAAAAAAGAAGTGAAAAGAAGCTCGTCATATGAAAGAAATGCACATGCCGCAGATATTGTCAATGATGAAAAAGTATCATATGACAACCGGCAGCAGGAGAATAGACAGCAGGAAAGTACTGATACACCAGATATACAGGAAAATGCACCTGAGATAGCTGATGGTATATTAGAGGTGCTTCAGGAGGGATATGGATTTATCAGATGTGAGAATTTCCTTCCGGGAGATAATGATGTGTATGTTGCACCTTCACTTATCAGAAAGTTTAACTTAAAGACAGGAGATATCATAAGAGGACCTAAAAGACCTAAGACACAGAGCGAAAAGTTTTCAGCTATCAGTTTTTTAGAAACAGTTAATGGTCTTAGTCCTATAGTGGCACAAAGAAGAAGAGCCTTTGAAACTCTTACACCTATATTTCCTAATGAAAGAATCCATCTTGAAAAGAATTCCAACACAATAGCAATGAGAATGGTAGACCTTATATCTCCTATCGGTAAAGGACAGCGAGGTATGATTGTGTCACAGCCTAAGTCAGGAAAAACAACACTTCTTAAGCAGATTGCCAATGCAGTTACTAAGAATAATCCAGAAATGCATCTTATGATACTTCTTATAGACGAGCGTCCTGAGGAAGTAACAGATATAAGGGAGTCTATAGTTGGTGATAACGTGGAAGTTATATATTCTACATTTGATGAGCTTCCTGAAAGACACAGAAGAGTTTCAGAGATGACTATAGAAAGAGCAAAAAGACTTGTGGAGCAGAAGCAGGATGTTATTATACTTCTTGATAGTATAACAAGACTTGCAAGGGCATATAATCTTACAGTGCAGGCAAGTGGACGTACATTATCAGGTGGTCTTGATCCGGCAGCACTGCATATGCCTAAAAGATTCTTTGGTGCTGCACGTAACATGAGAGAAGGGGGAAGCCTTACAATACTTGCAACAGCGCTTGTTGAGACAGGAAGCAAGATGGATGATGTTGTATTCGAGGAATTCAAGGGAACAGGCAATATGGAACTTGTACTTGATAGAAAGCTTTCAGAGAAGAGAGTTTTTCCTGCCATAGATATAGCTAAGTCAGGAACCCGTAGAGAAGACCTCCTTCTTAATAAAGAAGAGCTTGAAGCAGTTGATATTATGAGAAAAGCACTTAACGGCTTAAAGACCGATGAAGCTGCAGAAAGAATTCTTGACTTATTTACCAAAACTAAGAATAATGCGGAATTCGTACAGACTGTCATAAAGAATAGAAGAGTGTAAAATTTTCAATTTGAAAAATTTATATAAAAATAAAATTTGTGCTTGCATTATATAGAACGCTATGATACAATAACAAAGCTGTTTATCAAAATGATAAAAAGAAATAAGGATAAATCATATAAAGATATTGTAAAGAGGTGAAAATAATGAGAGAAGGAATACATCCAGCATACTACCAGGCAAAGGTTGTTTGTAACTGTGGTAATGAATTCGTAACAGGATCTACAAAGGAAGAAATCCACGTAGAAATCTGTTCAAAGTGCCATCCTTTCTATACAGGACAGCAGAAGGCTACATCAGCTCGTGGACGTATTGATAAGTTCAACAAGAAGTATGGTGTTAATAACTAGTTATGAGCATGAAGTTGAGGTTGTCAAAAACCTCAACTTTTTTACTTTATACGTTTTTAACAAAACAGGAGGTATGTGCTATGAAACCATCAGGTATAGGTGGACAGGCTGTTATTGAGGGGATTATGATGCGCAACAAGGATAAGTATTCTATTGCGGTAAGAAAGCCTGATCATGAGATAGAAGTTACTGTAAGAGATTGTAAGCTGCTTACAGAAAAACATAAATGGATGGGATATCCTATAATAAGAGGTGTTGTAAGCTTTATAGATTCTCTTATAACAGGAATATCAACAATAAATTATTCGGCATCATTTTATGACGATCCAGAGGAACAAAAAATAACGAAAGCAGATGAGATAGGAAAATCACTGTTTAAAGACAAGTTTGAGTCAGTTTTGATGGCATTTACAGTTATATTATCTGTATTTATGGCTGTAGGGCTTTTTATGCTGCTTCCTTATTTTGTTTCCAGACTTGTAAAGGGATACGTAGCATCTAAAACACTTCTTAACTTTATAGAAGGACTTGTAAGAGTTGCTATATTTATATTGTATCTGCTTATTATATCTCTTATGAAAGATATAAAAAGAACATTTATGTACCATGGTGCAGAGCATAAGTGTATTAACTGTATAGAAAATGGTGCAAGACTCACAACAGAGAATGTTATGAATAGTTCAAGATATCATAAAAGATGTGGTACAAGCTTCCTTTTTATAGTTATGTTCATAAGTATCGTGTTCTTCATATTTATAAGAGTGGATAACACAGCACTTCAGGTAGTTATAAGATTACTTCTTGTTCCTGTTATTGCAGGTGTTTCTTATGAGTTCATAAGATGGGCAGGAAAGAATGATAACGGATTCACAGTTGTTCTTAGTAAACCAGGTATGTGGCTTCAGAGACTTACTACACGTGAACCAGATGAAGAGATGGTTGAAGTGGCTATTAAGGCTGTAGAAGAAGTGTTTGACTGGAAGGCGTTTTTAAAGGAATATTATGCCCACTCGCCTAATCCTGAGGCAGATATGCTTGCATCAGAGGCTAAGCTTGCCATGGATGGAGAACTTATACACAAGGCTAAAAACACAAGAAAAATAGATGCCAGAAAGGTTGCACATGAGGCAGCAATGGCTGAAACAATAAGAGCGGTTGAGATAAAATCTGTATCAAACAGTGATACAACATCAGATACCAAAGCTGCTGATGGAAAAATCTCTGATACAGAAAAAGAAGAAGTAGTAATGTCTGAAACACAAGATACAGCAGATGCCGTTGAGACATTTGAAGATGTAAGAAAGACAGAAGATAATCCTGAAGCTGCTGATGTAGCTGAAAGCCAGGATGATAGTGCAGAACAGCAGACTAAGGAAAATGAAGAAACATCACAAGATACAGAAGAAGCACTTCCAGAGGGCTTTGAAATAGAAGAGGAATATGAAACTGTCAATAAGGTAGAAGGTGCTGCAGGCGGTGAGTATGCAGTGACAACAGAAAAGGTTCCTGAAACAGATGAATCAGAGAATATGACAGTGGAAGAGGTTGAAGCTGGCTTTGAGATAGAAGAGCCTGAAGATACAGAAGAAGCAGAAGATATAAACGCAGATGATGTACCGTTATTCAAACAGAGAGACAGACACTAAATATGATGATATACAATAGTAATAATATACCAGCTATACACACATACAAAGATGCAGTAAGATATGGTGCAAGGGTGCTTAAACAGGCGGATATAGACAATCCGGATTATGATGCATTAGAGCTGTTCCTTTATGTGACAGGCATAGATAGAACAACCTATCTTATTAATGCGACTGATGAGATAGACAATGAAGCCCTGAGAAAATATCTTGGATATATAATAAAAAGATCACATCATATTCCGCTTCAGCATATTATGGGATACACATATTTTTATGGAAGAAAGTATATTGTGAATGAACATGTACTTGTACCAAGACAGGATACAGAAGTGCTGGTAGAAGAAGTGACAAAGCTTACAACTGCTGATAGCAGGGTACTTGATATGTGTACGGGCTCAGGATGCATTATTATATCGCTTGCATCGTTGGGACATACATATAGCGGTATACATGGAGCAGTCGGAGTTGATGTATCCCTAGATGCATTAGAGGTTGCACAGAATAATAAAGATATTAATAATGTACCATATGTTGAACTGATTCAAAGTGATATGTTTGAAGCTTTGGAAGGCAGTGGAATGAAGTTTGATGTTATTGTATCCAATCCACCTTATATACCAACAAGAGTTATAAAGGGACTTGATGAAGAGGTAAGGCTGCATGATCCGTTTATTGCACTTGATGGAGATGAGGATGGACTGAAGTTTTACAGGATTATTACTGATAAAGCAAGAGATTATCTAAATAAAGACGGATATCTGTGTTACGAGATAGGTCATGACCAGGCAGCTAAAGTCAGTGATATATTGTCTTCATATGGATATAATGATATTAGAGTTATAAAGGATCTTGCGGGACTTGACAGAGTTGTTGTTGCAAGATATTATGGTACGAGTGTCAGAAGTGGACGTTATAATATATAGATAGAATGGAGTCAGAATACTATGAGCATGTTTGATAGATTAGAAGATACATTACGCCGTTATGAAGACGTAACGGCAGAGCTTGGTAATCCTGATATAGTTAATGACCAGGAAAAGTTCAGAAAATATATGAAAGAACAGAGCAATCTTGCACCTATCGTTGAAGCTTATACAGAATATAAGGCAAGTAAGCAGAATATAGAAGATAGTCTTCAGATGATAAGTGAAGAAAGTGACGAGGAACTTTTAGAGATGGCAAGAGAGGAACTTGCTGATTCTAAGAAGAAGGTTGAAGAATTAGAGAAGAAGCTTAAAATATTACTTCTTCCTAAAGACCCTAATGATGATAAGGATATCGTTGTTGAAATCAGAGCAGGTGCAGGTGGAGAAGAAGCAGCGCTTTTTGCCGCAGAGCTTTTCCGTATGTACTCACACTATGCAGATACTAAGGGCTGGAAGATAGAAGTGGTTAATGCTGATGAAACTGGTATCGGTGGTATGAAGGAAGTCGAGTTTATGGTTAAGGGACAGGGTGCATACTCGGTTATGAAGTACGAAAGTGGTGTGCACAGAGTACAGAGAGTTCCTGTAACAGAATCTAACGGAAGAATTCAGACTTCAACAGCTTCTGTAGCAGTTATGCCAGAGGCAGAGGAAGTTGATATACAGATAGATGACAAGGATATCCGTATTGACGTTATGCGTGCCTCAGGTAACGGTGGACAGTGTGTCAACACAACTGACTCAGCAGTCCGTCTTACTCACTATCCTACAGGTATAGTTATCTACTCACAGACAGAAAAGTCACAGATACAGAATAAGGAAAAGGCTTTTGCGCTTTTAAGAGCAAAGTTATATGACCTTGAAACTCAGAAAGCACACGATGCAGAAGCTGATGCAAGAAGGAGCCAGATAGGTACTGGTGACAGAGCTGAGAAGATAAGAACTTACAACTTCCCACAGGGACGAGTTACAGACCACAGAATTGGTCTTACACTTTATAAGCTTGATAAGATTATGAATGGTGATATTCAGGAAATCATTGATGCCTGCATAGCAGCCGACCAGGCAGCAAAGCTGGCTAAGATGGGTGAAGAATAAAAAACTTGATTTTACTGGGCATTGAAGAAATATCCAGATATATGAATTGAATAAAATCGTAATTGAAACGGTCTTTGGCAAAGTCAAAAGACCGTTTTTTTGATTGAATTAAAGCGAGAGGATGCTTGTAGATTAATTCCTGAAATGTCAGACATACAAATGTGGTATCATGTTTTTAATATGTTATTATGAATAAAGGATATTGAAAAAGGACATAATTATGGTATAATTAGACCATAAATAAGGAGGTGTGTGTTATGCCACAAATAATTCCAATTAAAGACTTGAAGAATACATCAGAGATATCTGATATGTGCCATAAGACAGAGGAGCCAATTTATGTTACAAAAAATGGCTATGGTGATATGGTAATTATGAGCATGGAGATTTATGAGTCAACAATGAGACAGATTGCCATGTACAGAGATATAGAGATATCTGAAAAGCAGATAGAGGCAGGACTAGTAAAGGATGCCAGAACAGCACTGAAAGAAACGAGGGCAAAGTATGGCTTATAAATTAAATGTTACCGAGTATGCCGGTGAATTGCTTGATAATATTATGTATCATTTGATTTATCGTTTAAGGAATAAACAGGCAGCTAAGCATTTGTTAGATTGTATTGATGTAATCTATGATAGATTAGAGGTCAATCCTTTTCAATTTGCAGAATGTAGAGATTCATATCTTGCCAGGAAAGGGTATAGAGAAGCAGTTGTGCCACAGATGAATTATATTATCATTTTTGATGTGAGAGATGATGTTGTAAATGTAGTTGGTATTTTCCACCAATTAGAGAATTATCAAAATAAATTGTAATATATTTATGATGAATCAGAGTCAGTCGAAGGGCTGGCTCTAATTTTTTGCCCTTTTTTCGTAGTCAGGCAAATAACTGTATAGTTCAAGTAACTTTTCAAGAATAATTTCAAGAATGAGCCGGGAAGTGTGTTTAAGCTTAATGGCAAAGAATATGTGTTAAGCGAGAACCATACATTGGATATTCCATACGGAGAAGATTTGTGGTGTTTGGAATCTACGTCAAATTATAGATATGGAGAAAAGATTGATTGATTTCTGAGAGTTTATCTATTTGTGTTGTAGCTATCAACAAAAAGGGATATTTACATCGTGTTATAGTACATGGTGTAGGTATCCTTTTTGCATATCTTCTATATTTGCTACATAAAAAAGTGCAAATGCGCAAAAAATAGTAATGGCTATTGAGGTAAAAATAATTTAGTGGTAAAATAACATTACCAAAAATAGTGCAATGCACAAAAACAAGGAGCCATATTATGGAGATTAAGAGAGATTCATACCTTGAACAGTTAAAGATAAGAAAAGATAACGGAATGATTAAGATTATCACAGGAATCAGGAGATGCGGCAAATCATTCCTGTTATATGTGTTGTTTAAGAAGTATTTACTTGAGAGTGGCATAGATAATGACCACATCATTGAGATTGCTTTAGATGGCATTGAAAATGAGGAACTGAGAGATCCAAAGAAGTGTTATCAGCATATTAAAGAGCGGGTGGAAGATGACCGGAAGTATTATCTGCTCTTGGACGAAGTACAGTTTATGCCACGATTTGAGGAAGTGCTGAACAGTTTGCTTCGTATCAGTAACATTGATGTGTATGTAACCGGCAGTAATTCTAAATTTTTATCTAGTGACATTGTAACTGAATTTAGAGGCAGAGGAGATGAGATAAGAATTTATCCGTTGTCTTTTGCAGAGTTCTATGCGGCTTATGATGGAGATTATGATGATGCTTGGGAAGAATATATGATATACGGTGGTTTACCACAAGTGGCACAATTTTCTGTAGAACGCCAGAAGGCTGAGTATCTTAAAAATATTTTTACCAATGTTTATATCAAGGATGTGGTAGAGCGAAACAAAATTCAAAATGTTGATGAGATTGGAACTTTGGTGGACATTCTTGCTTCTGCCATAGGAGCACCTACCAATCCAACAAAAATATCAAATACTTTCAAAAGTGAGAGAGGTATCAATTACAGCAATAAAACTATATCCAATCATATTGATTATTTGGCAGAGGCATTTTTGATTTCTAAAGCGGACCGGTATGATATTAAGGGGAGAAAATATGTAGGAGCCAATCTGAAATACTATTTTTCGGATATAGGACTTAGAAATGCCAGACTAAACTTCAGACAGCAGGAGCCGACTCATATTATGGAGAACATTGTTTATAATGAGTTGCTTGTGCGTGGCTACAATGTAGATGTTGGTATTGTGGATGTATTTGCAAAGAATAGTGACGGAAAGAGAGTTCATAAGCAGCTAGAGGTTGATTTTGTAGTAAACCAGGGCAGTCAGAGATATTACATTCAGGTGGCTTATGATATGACTTCTGAGGAAAAGCAAACACAGGAACTTAATTCACTCCGAAATATTCCGGATTCATTTAAGAAGATTGTTATAGTAAATGGAACAAAAAAGCCTTGGAGAAATGAGGAAGGCTTTGTGATCATGGGCATGAAATATTTTCTGCTCAATGAGGATAGTTTGGAGTTTTAGTATGGAAGGAGATAATATATTCCCATATAGAAATATGGATATAAAGTTAGAAGACAGAGAAATGGCAACGTGATAGAAGATATACGCATGAAGAGGTTTTTAATAATCTTAAAAGGATGCCAAAATAGCACTAGAAAAAATTATGATAAAGTATGGCTTAAAATAGTAATATGCTTAGAGTGAATCAGAGTCAGTCGAAAGACTGGCTCTGATTTTCTGTATATCCCATAAAGCTTACATGATAATTATATTTGCACACGAAAGATCATTGCTAAGATCATACACGATTCCGGATTTGATACCAACAACAGTTGGACGTAGTATGTAATGTGCATTGTTTTTTACAACCCTGGCACGTTCACCGTTGCTTAGTTCAACGATAGAATCAACAGGATATAATATTATACTTTCAAGGAAGCTTTTCATAGCAGTAATGTCAAGTTCCTCTGTCATAGACATAATCATTTCAACTGCATCACGTTGTGAAAATGCAGACTTATATGGTCTTTCTGTTACGAGTGCATCATATATGTCGGTGACGGTAAGGATTTTGGCATAGCTGGTTATTTTATCACTTGGAAAACCAAGCGGATATCCGTGGCTGTTCATTTTCTCATGATGCTGAAGTACAGCCAGGCTTATTTCGTTGCTGAACTCATTTTTATCATTTATCATATGATATCCAAATACAGGATGCTGCTTCATAACAGCGAATTCCTCATCTGTAAGTTTACCCGGTTTGTTAAGAATCTCTAGAGGTATTTTGGTTTTACCTATGTCATGAAGAAGTCCGGCAACTCCTATTTCATATATCTGCTTCTGTGATAAGCCCTGTTGTTTTGCAAGTATCATAGACATAGTAGCAACGTCAACGCTATGCTTAAAGGTATATTCGTCACTTGTCTTAAGTGCGTTAATATCTATGGCAATGGCATCATTATTGTTGATGGCTGTCATAAGGTTAGAAGCTATATTGTTAGTGGTATCTGCCAGCTGGTCTGATCCAGCATTGGCATAGATATATTGTATTCCCTCAGCAACACGCGTTTTAACACTATTGGAAAGCTCAACCTTGGAGCGGTCATCAGTACGAAGACGTTCAATCTGCTTTCTGGCCTGTGGCGATATACTTTTTTCTATATCATCATCAGATTCTTCACCTGTCTGGATATATACCATCATAATCCCCATCCTAAGGAGCGATTCAATGACGTAATTATCAAGAATGGATCCTTTTTGAACAAGGTTTCGTCCAGCACGGTCTACTACTGACTGGTCGATTTTCATTCCCTCTTTTAGTTGTCTTGTTCTTACTAAACGTCTTATAATCATATAATAAGTTCTCCATGCTGGTTCAATTGTTACAGCTTCTATAATGTATTCATAAATAAAGTTTTTCTACATCATTTGAATAATAATTTTCCTAGTTAAGATATTATATACCAATTATAAGTAAAATTCTATATATTTTCATTAAAGCAGCTTTACAAAAATAAGTACAAAAATTGAAACAATTGCCAGCTTTTCATATTTTAGCCACAAAATAACCATTGATTCTATTAATGATATAAAGCGTGAGGCTGATACTAACAGTAATATTGGAAATATGCTTACTATTGAATTTGATTATTGCCTGATATTTTACAGATATATGTTTTTAGTTTTTAGAGCCTGGTATGTTTTTACATTTTTAGAGCTTTGACACTTTTATAGGATTATATTATACTATTCTGAATGGAGGAAATAGTGTGATATGAAGAAGTCCAATGCTTTCGCGTTAACGCCAATACTTGTTTTTTTAATATTATATCTGGGATTTGGAATTGTGTTTGAATATGTTATGAAAATTCCTATGGGATTTTATAATATTCCTATTATAGCAGCATTTCTTGTGGCAATACTTGTAGCCTGTATGCAGAATAAAGATGTAGCTTTTGATAAGAAGCTTGAGATAATGGCCTCTGGTTTGGCTGATAAGAATATAATAACAATGATTCTTATATTTCTTACAGCAGGTGTATTCGTAGGAGTGGCAGGAAGAAGCAGTGCAGAGAGTGTGGCATATTTTATGCTTGATATAATACCAGCCAGATTCGCAGTAGCAGTACTTTTTATAGTTGCCTGTTTTGTATCAACTGCTATGGGAACCTCAGTTGGAACTATAACACTTATTGCTCCTATTGCAGTAGCTGTATCAGAGGCTTCAGGTTTTTCTGTACAGCTATGTATGGCATCTGTTATGGGTGGAGCTATGTTTGGAGATAACCTTTCGTTTATTTCTGATACGACGATTGCCGCATGTAATGGACAGGGATGTGCTATGAAGGATAAGTTCAGGGAGAATTTCTGGATTGCATTCCCGGCAGCAGTTGTGACACTGATTATTATTCTGTTATTGTCATTTGGAACGGACATATCCGGAAGTGTGACACACGATTATAATCTTATCCAGATTATTCCATACGTGCTTGTGCTTATTGGAGGCATAGCAGGAGTTAATGTGTTTAGTGTGCTTCTTATTGGAATAGTATCAGGAATAATTATTGTTCTATCAACTGGTAATATAGGAGCTTATGAACTTATTGGAAACATAGGCTCAGGTTTATCAGGAATGTTTGAAACAAGCATGGTTGCTATACTTGTTTCTGCTCTATGTGCACTCATAAGGGAATATGGAGGCTTCACAGCCCTGCTTAATGGAATCAAGAAAACCTTTAAGGGAAAAAAAGGTGGCCAGTTAGGAGTAGGTATTCTTGTAGGAGCTATGGATATAGCAACTGCAAACAATACTGTTGCCATAGTCATGGCGAATCCGATAGCTAAGGAAATGTCAGAGGAATATGGAATATCTAACAGGAAAACGGCTTCGCTGTTAGATACATTTTCATGTGTGTTCCAAGGCATAATACCGTATGGTGCGCAGATGCTGGTTGCAATATCGGCGGCTAACGAGCTTGGATATTCGATATCAGCGTTTCAGATAATACCTGTTTTATTTTATCCATTTATGCTTCTTATAAGCTCACTAATCTGGATATGTGTAATACCAGCGGATAAATAACAGAGACTAATATAATTAAGAATGTGAAAATGTGAACATACCTTAAGAAACTGCTTATACTAAGCTGGCAGGACCTAGGGTGTTATATACGACAACAGGGATAAGGAACGATATGAATTCAATAAGTAATGATATGGTAAAAAGAAAAAATATTATTCTGATAGGAATGCCGGGAAGTGGCAAAAGTACATTAGGAGTAGTGCTTGCAAAGAAAATGGGCTATTCCTTCATAGATTCAGATATAGTCATACAGGATACCTATGGCTGTACACTTGAGGAACTGATAGACAAGCATGGTGATGCAGGCTTTATAAAGATTGAAAATGATGTAAACTGTTCTATATCACCAGAGCATACAATTATAGCTACTGGTGGAAGTGCTGTTTATGGAAAAGAGGCAATGGAGCATTTTAAGGAAATAGGAACTGTTATATATCTTAAGGTGTCTGAAAAGGAGCTTGAGTCAAGACTTGGAAGCCTTAAAGAGCGTGGAGTTGTATCGAACGGTAAAACAACTATTGAGGAAATATTTGAGGACAGGAAAAGACTGTATGAAAAGTATGCTGATATTGTTATTGCACAGGAGGGCATGGATATAAGAACGATAGTTGAGGATATGTATTCAAGAATTAAATTTATGAATTGAATTTATGAGTTGAGTTTATGAATAAATTTATTCAATTAAATATTGATTTATTGTGGAAAAATCTCGCTTTTTGTATTAATATATTTATAGTTTTGTATGATTTTTAGCATTTACATTATAATGTATTAATTACAAGGAGGGAGATTTTTTAAAATGGAAGAGATTAAGGCTGGAAATAAGTACAAGTACACAGAGGAAACGGAAAGATTTAAAAAAATGAACAGATTTTATATAGCAGCGACATCTGTTTTGGGATGTATATTTATATTATATCTGTGGTTAAAGCTGTCCTGTAATGCTATATCACCTATAACTGTATATGGTAATACAGTTCTTATTGCTGTATTTGCAATAGCCAATACTATCGTGCATGTAAAGAATAATGAAACAAGAAAGTTAAAAGCTATGGCTACATGGGAGGTATGTATAGAATATCTGCTTATTGGTGTTCAGACTAGTGCAACCTTTATAAGCTATGCAATTATAATAATATTTATATTACAGATTCCTTATTATGAGAAGAAGTCTTTGAATAGAACTGCAATAGGCACATTGATTATATATATTATAGTTATGAGTGTACAGGCATCAAAGGGAATATATGGCAATGATGTTAATGCAGTATGTGGAACATTTATTGTTATTCTTACAGGTTTTGTAATACTTCAGGTTGGAAAGCTATGTATACTGTTTAATGATGACGCAGTTGGCTCAGCAAGAGAAGAACACGATAAGGTAAAGAAGGTTCTTGATGATATGCTTGAGGTATCACAGACTGTTAACAGAGAAACTGATGAAAGCAGAAACATTATGGATCAGCTTGTAAGTACAACAGAGAATGTAACAAGCAATATGAAGGAAATTACTGCTGCTACGAATATGACTGCTACAAGCATAGAAGAACAGAATACTATGACAACATCTATACAGCAGGCTATTGAGCACACAGGCGAAGTATCTAATGCGATGGTAGATATTGCAATGGATTCTAATGATAGTATTAAAAAGAATATAGAAATCATGACAGAGCTTAAGACACAGTCTGCGCAGATAAAGGATACTAATAAGTCGGTTACTGATTCAATGTCAAAGCTTCAGGAGAAAACCAAAGAGGTTGAGAATATAGCGGATATGATTCTTAATATATCAAGCCAGACTAATCTGCTTGCACTTAACGCTTCAATAGAGAGTGCAAGAGCAGGAGAGGCAGGAAGAGGCTTTGCAGTTGTGGCTGAGCAGATAAGACAGCTCGCAGAGCAGACAAAGGGCTTTACAGAGGATATAACAAAGATAATATATGAGCTTAATGCCAATGCAGAGGATGTGGTGGAATCTGTCAGGATTTCAGTCAATGCGGCTGATACGCAGAGCGATAATATTAATTCAGCTTCCCAGACGTTTGAACAGCTTAATAGTAATATGTCAGCATTAGTAGAGCATGTGGAGGAGGTTAACAATCAGATAACAGGTCTTTCAGCTTCCAATAACAGAATTGTTGAGAATATATCACAGCTCTCTGCGGTGACACAGGAGGTTACAGTTAATGCAGAACAGGTGCATAATCTGAGCGAACAGAATCTTGAATATGCTGAGCAGGTAAAACAGGCGGTTGAACATATAAGAAGCACATCTGAAAAGATGAATATGGCATAAAGATTTATAAATAATATAGAGAATGTTTATAAATAATTCTGTCTTGGTTAAAATAATTAATAAAATGGTTGTAAATAATATAAAATTGTTATAAAATTAACACAACATATAATCAGTAATATGATCGGAGGCGTGTTAATATGTTATTTCAACTTTATGGCGATGGCACTATCTATAAGCTTATAGGATGGGTGCTTGTATTCGCAGGGCTTGTTATATGTAACGAGCTTGCAAGACGTTCAAAGTTTGGTGGATTATTATTCTTTGTATTTATTCCTATTGCTTTGACAGTTTATTTCGTGGCTATCCAGATAGGAGCTGCAAATGGTGCTTCATGGGCACTTAATAACCAGACATACAAGTATATGAATGGATGGTTCCATTATGCCAAGCTTTATGCCGCAACAGCAGGCTGTATTGGCTTTATGATGCTTAAGTATAAGTGGAGCATAGGTAAAACAGAGTGGTTTAAGGTATTCCCATTCTTAATTGTTGCTATTAATATTCTTATTGCTGTATGTAGTGACTTTGAATCTGCAATCAAAGGCGGAATGAATGGTGGCTGGTGGTTCTCAAACGAAGGTGTATGGCTTTACGGCGGCTGGTGGAACTGGCTTAACGGTATTGCAGGTCTTATCAACATCTTCTGTATGACTGGCTGGTGGGGTATCTATTCTTCTAAAAAGAAGGATGATATGTTATGGCCGGATATGACTATATGGTTTATAGTTGCATATGATATATGGAACTTTACATATACATATAACAACCTGCCTACTCATACATGGTACTGTGGTGTTGCATTACTTCTTGCACCAACATTTGCCAATGCTTTATGGAACAAGGGTGGATGGATCCAGAACCGTGCTAACACACTTGCAACATGGTGTATGTTTGCACAGGTATTCCCACTTTTCCAGGTAGATGGAATATTCTCTACACTTCCTGTACTTTATAAATATACAGGTGCAGCAACAGGTATGGAACTTTCAAAGCTTACATTAGAGCAGATGAATGCTGCAGGTGCATATCCGGTAGCACAGGGTGTTATGTCTATACTTGCAGTTGTGGCCAATGTCATCTGTATCTCAGTTATTATAAAGAGAGCGGTTGAGCAGAAGAAGAACCCTTACAAGAATGAGATATTTGCGGGAACCAGAGATTATGACCAGGCTATGGACAGAGCCTGATGGCGTGTATTAAACAGAATTAAAAGAGTTATATATTTAGGTTAACTTATGATAAATTAATTGATTATATGAGACAGAAGAAACTGTTGACTGTTTTCTATTATATATTTAGTATATATACATGGAAATAGTTCGACAGTTTCTTTATTTTTATGGTATACTAATAAGAGAAATAAGTGGAACGCAAAGTAATTGCGTGATCTGCAGCTATTAGCTGATGCAGTTTTATAAAGGAGATGATATTATGATTAAGAAGATTAAAGGAATTAAGATTGAACTGATAATTATTTCTATTGTATTATTTGCTCTTGGACTTTTTCTTGTTATATATCCAGAGCTTTCGCAGCTTATTATATGTAAGGCTGTTGGAATAGCTTTATGTGTATGGGGTGTGTTAAGACTCATAACATATTTTAGTATGGCTAAAGAGGAAATATTTGGTTCGTTTGGATTAGTACAGGGTATTTCATTGTTAGCATTCGGATTATTCTTTGTTATGAAACCAGAAGTTATAGCTATGTTTTTTGGAACAATCCTTGCAATAGTTATTATTATTGATGGAATACTTAAGCTTCAGTATGGAATAGAGTTTTACCATATGAAAGCTGATAAATGGTGGATAGAGGCTGTTGTAGCAGCATTTATGGTAGTTATGGGTGTGATTGCATTATTTAATCCATTTGATTCATCAGTAGCACTTATGATATTCATAGGAATAGTACTTATGGTAGAAGGTGTATCAGATCTGATTTCTATTATAAGAATATCAGCTTTTGTAAAGAAGTTAAAGGATATGTAAAGAGCAATGTACCGATATAAGGTTAAACCGTATATCAAAGTCGGGGGCTTTTGACCCCGACATCATACAATAAGAATACAGTCAGATAAAGTGCCAAAGCTAAGCACGAACAATAGTAAGGGAGAATAAACATGTCAGAAAAGGTAATATATGCCGCAATACTTGGGGCAGGAACAGTAGGAATGGGAACTTATAAGCTGTGTCAGGCAATGGAGGATGAGATAAAGCATAAAACAGGTGCCAGACTTGTTATTAAGAAGATTCTTGTAAGAAATATCGGTAAGAAAAGAGATGGTATTCCAGAAGAGCTTCTTACGGATGACTGGGCAGATATCATAACGGATGACCAGATAAGCATTATAGTAGAACTTATGGGTGGTATCCATCCGGCAAAGGATTATGTGCTTGATGCACTTAAGGCTGGAAAGCAGGTTGTTACAGCTAATAAGGATCTTATAGCTGAATGTGGTGAAGAGGTTGGCAATGCAGCCAATGAAGCTGGTGCAGACCTTCAGTTTGAGGCTGCAGTAGCTGGTGCTATTCCTATTATCAGACCATTGAAGCAGAGCATGGCGGGCAATCATATTACTGAGATTATGGGTATTGTCAACGGCACTACGAATTACATCCTTACTAAGATGACAGAAAGCGGTATGGATTATGCGGAGGCACTTGCCAAGGCAACAGAGTTAGGATATGCAGAAGCAGATCCAACAGCAGATGTTGAAGGATATGATGCCGGCAGAAAGATAGCTATTATGGCATCAATAGCATTTAATTCAAGAGTAACATTTGCAGATGTATATACAGAAGGTATCACGAAGATATCAGCAGATGATATAAAGTATGCTAAAGAATTCGGATATGTTATTAAACTTCTTGGAGTTGCAAAGAATACAGATGATGGAATAGAAGTTAAGGTACATCCTATGCTTATACCATCTAATCATCCACTTGCCACAGTTAACGATGCATTTAATGCGGTTTTTGTGCATGGACTTGCCATGGATGATGCGATGTTTATGGGACGCGGTGCAGGACAGATGCCGACTGCAAGTGCGGTTGTTGGTGATATTATAGATGTATGCAGGAATATAGTACATGATTCATGTGGAAAGATAGGCTGCTGCTGTTATAAGCACCTTAATGTCAAGAATATAGCTGATACAAGCAGCAAGTTTTTCTTAAGATTAGAGATAGCTGACAGATCAGGTGTGCTTGCCAATATAGCAAGTGTGCTTGGTAATAGTGGAGTAAGTATAGCCCAGGTTGTCCAGAAGAAAAGCAAGGATGGCGTTGCAGAGCTTGTCATTATCACAGATGAAGTAAAAGAAAAGCATTTTAATGATGCCATGGCTGTATTTAAGGGACTGTCAGCTGTTAAGAATATTGCTGGAGTTATAAGAGTATACTAATCTGGAAAGGTGAATAAAATAATATGGCATCGAAATATTATGCGGTCAGAAAAGGGCGTAAGCCAGGGATATACAGGACATGGGATGACTGTAAGAGTCAGGTGTTTAAGTGTGAGGGGGCAGAGTATAAAAGCTTTGCCACAGAGGCAGAAGCGTATGCTTATATGGGTGCTGTTAAAGATATAGCACAAGAGGGCGAGAGCTATGCATATGTTGATGGTTCGTTTAACGCAGCCACGGGTGTGTATGGATTTGGTGGTTTTCTTATGTATAAGGATAACAAGTATATCCTAAGTGGTTCTGGTGATGATAAAGAGATGGCATCTATGAGAAATGTGGCAGGTGAGATACTTGGAAGCATGGCAGCAGTACAGAAAGCTATAGAACTTGGTATAGAAAGCATAGATGTTTATTTTGATTATATGGGCATAAGAGCATGGGCGCTTGGTGAATGGAAAAGAAACAAGAAGGGAACCATAGCATATTATGACTATATGCAGTCTGTTAAAAACAAAATAACAGTTAATTTTGTTAAGGTTAAAGGACATTCAGGTGTGGAAGGTAATGAAGAAGCAGACAGACTGGCTAAAAAGGCTGTTGGTATTCTTTAAAGCAGATTTTATTATGTAAGAATAAAGTAAATATCATGTAAGGTTGTGTGAAATTATCAGATAATGATTGACATACACTTTTAATATATGATACAATCCGTTCGTGTGAGTCAGTAAATATATAATCATTATATATGATTTCATACAAATATGACCACTTATACATTTGATGTATACAATATATACATATTACGTCTGGTATAAGTTAAGCCTAACGGACAGGCGGGTCGGTTGCCGGTGTGGTAAACCCACATTATTGTTATTGATTGGGCGGTAAGCCCTGTTTATAAGTTGATTACTTTATAATCTGTGCCAAGCACATCATCTTGTGAAACGGTCAATAAAGAGTGACGCATATTTGTATGTCATAGATACTAAGTTATAGATACTAAGTATGAGTATAATTATCTATGTATATATTCGCTGATTTCCTTAAATAATTGGTATTAATTCCAGATTTATGTATAGTTTATGTACATTACATAAAGGGGGTTAAACCAGATTAGAATTATGATCAGACTATAGAGATGGTTGTGTAAAATGCACGACTGTCTCTTTTTGTTTTGCTGCTTAATGCGGATATTAAGCTTAATTTCTTTAAGTAATTTCTTTAAGTATATAGCAGTAGTTCACAGATTATAAAGAAAATATAATCATCCAGGGATAATGTATTCTGGACCTGGAAGCTATTATTATATATGGGAATGGAGATAAAAGAATGTTAGATGACCAGACAAGAGCTCCGATATACGAGGCATTGGAAAGATTAAGAAGACAGAGAGTTGTTCCGTTTGATGTTCCGGGACACAAGAGAGGAAGAGGAAATCCAGAGCTTGTTAATCTGCTGGGAGAAAAGTGCGTAGGAATAGATGTTAATTCCATGAAACCACTTGATAATCTGTGCCATCCTGTGTCTGTTATACGGGATGCAGAAGAACTGGCAGCTAAAGCCTTTGGTGCAGAGAATGCTTTTCTTATGGTAGGTGGTACGACATCAGCAGTCCAGGCGATGATACTTTCCAACTGTAAAAGGGGAGATAAGATAATACTTCCAAGAAACGTACATAAGAGTGCTATCAATGCGCTGGTGCTGTGTGGCGCGGTTCCTGTATATGTTAACCCTGAGGTTAATTCTGAACTTGGAATATCATTAGGGATGAATCTGGATTCTGTGAAGAAAGCAATAGAGGATAACCCTGATGCAGTAGCTGTATTAGTAAATAATCCTACATATTATGGTATATGTTCAGATATATGTTCGATAGTAAGCTTTGCACATGAACATGGCATGAAGGTGCTTGCAGATGAAGCACACGGCACACATCTTTACTTCCAGCCAGATCTTCCGGTATCAGCTATGAAGGCTGGCGCTGATATGGCAGCGGTCTCTATGCATAAGTCAGGTGGTTCACTTACACAAAGTTCGATACTTCTTACCAATAAAGGAGTAAATGCAGACTATGTAAGGCAGATAATCAATCTTACACAGACAACAAGCGGATCATATCTTTTGCTTGCAAGTCTTGATATATCAAGAAGAAATCTGGCATTAAGAGGCAGGGAGTCGTTTACTAAGGTTATGGAAATGGCTGAATATGCAAGAAAAGAGATTAATGACATAGGCGGCTACTATGCATATGGCAAGGAGCTGGTTAATGGTACAAGTGTATATGATTATGATGTAACTAAGTTGTCTGTGCACACACTTGGTCTTGGACTTGCTGGAATAGAGGTATATGATCTTCTGCGTGATGAGTATGATATACAGATAGAGTTTGGCGATGTGAGTAACATACTTGCTTATATATCTATCGGAGACAGATTGCAGGATATTGAAAGACTTGTAGGAGCACTTGCAGATATAGCAAGAATCTATAAAAAAGATAAAACTGGTATGCTGAGTGGGGAATTCATAAGTCCGATTGTGGAGAAGTCCCCTCAGGAAGCCTTTTATGCTGATAAGGAATCACTTCCTATTAAGGATACAAAGGGAAGAATATCAGGCGAATTCGTCATGTGTTATCCACCAGGAATACCTATACTTGCACCAGGTGAAATGATAACAGAGGAGATTATAGAGTATATATTATATGTTAAAGAAAAAGGATGCTCTATGCAGGGTACAGAGGATCCTATGGTGAATAATCTCATGGTGCTTAAGAATACATTTTAGTTAAATAGTGCGCTGAAAAGCAGCGCAAGAATGGAGGCTTATTATGGAAATGTGGTTTTCAGAGCTGCACACAACCAATGTCAAGCTGTCAATGAGGATAGAGAGGCAGCTGTGTTCAGTAGAAAGTGACTGTCAGAGAATAGATGTACTTGTATCAGATGAGTTTGGAAAGTTTTTAGCACTTGATGGAGAGATTCTGTTTTCTGAAAAGGATGAGTTTATATATGATGAGATGGTTACACATGTACCTATGGCTGTTCATCCAGCTGTTAAGAATGTTCTTATAATCGGTGGTGCAGATGGTGGCGTTGCAAAAGAACTTATTAACTATAAGACTATAGAAAGAATAGACGTAGTTGAGCCTGATGAAACGCTGGCGGAGGTCTGCCGGGAGTATTTTCCGGAGCTTACATGTGGACTGGATGATAAAAGAGTAAATGTATATATACAGGATGGTCTGCGTTTCTTAAGAAGCAAGACAGATGAATACGATCTTATAATCAATGATGCAACAGACCCTTTCGGATATACTGAAGGATTGTTTACAAAAGAGTTTTATGGAAGCTGCTATAAGGCACTTAAAGAAGATGGAATCATGGTATATCAGCATGGAAGTCCGTTTTATTCAGAGGACAAAGAAGAGTGTGTGAAAATGCATAGAAAGGCATATCAGGCATTTCCAGTAAGTCGTGTGTATCAGGCACATATACCGACATGTTCGTCAGGTTACTGGCTCTTTGGCTTTGCATCAAAGAAATATCATCCGTTAATTGATTTTAAGCCGGATGAATGGAAGAAATTAGGAATAAAGACAAGATATTATACAACTAATTTACATAGAGGAGCCTTTATGCTTCCTAAATATGTTGAGGATATGCTTGAGGAAGAGGAACGTTAATTACATTATTAAATAAATAATTAAACAGGTGTTAAATGTAAACCTGGATAGAATATCAGGAGGATAAGGATTATGAGCAGATTATTAATAATAGGATGTGGCGGTGTAGCTGGTGTGGCTATACATAAGTGCTGTCAGAACAGTGACGTATTTACAGAAATATGTATAGCAAGCAGAACTAAAAGTAAATGTGATGCACTTAAGGAAAAGCTTTCAGGTAAAACAAGTACTGTTATAACAACAGCACAGGTTGATGCAGATAACGTGGATGAGCTTGTGTCTCTTATAGAGAATTATAAGCCTGAAGCAGTTCTCAATCTTGCACTTCCATATCAGGATCTTACTATTATGGATGCATGTCTGAAAACTGGCGTGAATTATATAGATACAGCGAATTATGAGGCAGAGGATACCGAGGATAAGGAATGGAGAGCTATATATGAAAAAAGATGTAAGGAAGAAGGCTTCTCAGCTTATTTTGATTATTCATGGCAGTGGAATTATAGGAAAAAGTTTGAAGATGCAGGCATAATGGCACTTCTTGGAACAGGCTTTGACCCAGGTGTTACAAGTGTATTTAGTGCATATGCACTTAAGCATTACTTTGATGAAATAGAAACTATAGATATACTAGACTGCAATGGTGGCGATCATGGATATCCATTTGCAACTAACTTTAATCCAGAGATAAACTTAAGAGAAGTATCAGCACCGGGCTCATATTGGGAAAATGGACACTGGGTAGAGGTGCCAGCTATGTCTATTAAGAGGGAATATGATTTTCCAGAGGTTGGTATGAAGGATATGTATCTTCTTCACCACGAAGAGATAGAATCTCTTGCTAAGAACATACCAGGTGTTAAAAGAATAAGATTCTTTATGACATTTGGGCAAAGCTATCTTACACATATGAAATGCCTTGAAAATGTAGGTATGTTAAGAACTGATCCAGTAAAGGTAGGAAATGTTGAAGTTGTACCTATACAGCTTTTAAAGGAACTGCTTCCAGATCCTGCAAGTCTTGGTGAGAGAACAGTTGGAAAGACTAATATTGGATGTATATTTACAGGTAAAAAGGATGGAAAGGAAAAGAAAATATACATATATAATGTATGTGACCATCAGGAATGTTATAAGGAAGTAGAATCACAGGCTATATCATATACAACAGGTGTTCCAGCTATGATAGGTGCTATGATGGTTGTTACTGGAAAGTGGAATAAGCCTGGAGTGTATAATGTTGAGGAGTTTGATCCAGATCCATATATGGAAGCTCTTAACAAATGGGGACTTCCATGGGTTGTTGAGGAGAACCCGGTATTAGTTAAGTAGTTTAAAATACGAGAAGCTTAAAAGATAAGAAACTTAAAATATAAGCAGCTTATAATGTGAGCAGCTTAAAAATGAGAAGATAAAAATATGAATTCCAGGAGAAATGAATTGGATACAGCAGTATTTAAAGATATAAAAACACCATCATATGTTATAGATGAAAACAAACTTATTCACAATCTAAAGATTCTTAATGGAGTGGAAAAAGAAACTGGTTGTCATATACTTCTTGCACAGAAAGCGTTTTCAGCTTATGCCATGTATCCGCTTATAGGTCAGTATATAAGCGGGACAACGGCAAGCGGATTGTACGAAGCAAGGCTTGGAAAAGAAGAGATGAATAAAGAGAATCATGTTTTTGCACCAGCATATAAGCAGGAGGACATGGATGAACTTGTTAAGATATGCGACCATATTATATTTAACTCAGTAAACCAGCTTAAAAAGTATAAGAAACAGTGTCTAAAAGCAGGAGTAAGCATAGGATTAAGAATCAACCCGGAAGTATCAACGCAGGGTGAGCATGCTATATATGATCCATGTGCAGAAGGTTCAAGGCTTGGAGTTACACTTAAGGCACTTAACAAAGGCATAGATGAGGATGAGCAGCTTCTTGAAGGTGTTGATGGATTGCATTTTCATACGCTGTGTGAACAGAATTCAGATGATCTTAAGACAACACTTGATGCAGTAGAAGAAAAATTCGGGAAATATATGCATAACTGCAGGTGGATTAATATGGGTGGAGGGCATCATATAACAAGAGAAGATTATGATGTGAGGCTGCTTATTGACTGTGTGAGACATGTGCAGGATACATATCATGTAAAAGTGTATCTTGAGCCAGGAGAGGCAGTTGCACTCAACGCAGGATATCTTGTAACAGAGGTGCTTGATAAGGTGGATAATGGCATAGAAACTCTTATTTTAGATGCCTCAGCAGCATGTCATATGCCTGATGTGCTTGAGATGCCATACACGCCGCCTTTATATGGAGCACAGATAGTGGTAGATATATTAAAGACACAAGAGGCACCTAAGGATGCACATTTTGTATACAGACTTTCTTCATATACATGCCTTGCGGGTGATATTATAGGTGATTATGAGTTCGACCATGAGATAAATGTGGGCGACAGACTTATATTTATGGATATGGCTATATATTCAATGGTGAAAAATAATACATTTAATGGAATGCCGCTTCCATCTATAGCTGTGCTAAAAGATGGAAAACTAAGTCTGATTAAAAGCTTCGGATATGAAGACTTTAAGTGCAGGCTTTAATATAGCAGATATGGCATATATGCCAGCTGTGGGTTATATAAGATTATAAGGAATAAAACAGATGAGTATTATAAATTCAACTCCGTCACATGATGGATTTTACATGCCAGCTGAATATGAAAAGCACGATGGCACTATTATGATATGGCCGGTAAGACCAGGTTCATGGCCTGGTGAGGCAACAGCGGCAAAAAGAGTGTTTAAGGAAATAGCCGGGCATATCGCCCAGTCTGAGAATATGTATATGCTTACAGACAGTGAGCATATGACAGAAGCAGAGCAGATGTTAGACGATAAAGTCAGGGTTGTTAACATAGAGACAGATGATGCGTGGGCAAGAGATATGTGCCCGACATTTGTAAAGAATGCATCAGGAGATATACGTGGAATAAGCTGGAAGTTCAACGCATGGGGTGGAGAATATGATGGCTTGTATATGGACTGGGAAAAGGATGATATGGCAGCAGGTTTGTTTTGCGACATGATGGGGATAGACTATTATGATGCAGCTCCTTTTGTGCTTGAAGGCGGTTCTATACATAGCGACGGTGAGGGCACTGTTATAGTGACTGAAAGCTGTCTTTTAAGTAAGGGCAGAAACCCACAGCTTAGTAAAGCTATGATAGAGGATAAGCTTAAGGAATATCTTGGGGCAAAGAAGGTTATATGGCTGCCATATGGAATATATAATGATGAAACCAATGAGCATGTTGATAATGTGTGTGCGTTTACATCGCCTGCTAATGTTGTGCTTGCATGGACAGATGATGTGAATGATCCACAGTATGATATGTCATCAGCCGACCTTAAAGTGCTTGAAGCTGAAACAGATGCACTTGGTAGAAAGATAAAGGTGCATAAGTTATATATACCAGATGAGCCTGTGTGCATAAAAGAAGAGGATCTTAAGGGTTATGTGTTTGCAGAAGGTGAAGATAACAGGGAACTTGGAGAAAGATTAGCAGCAAGCTATGCGAATTTCTATATATCTAATGCGAAAGTACTTGTTCCACAGTTTGGTGATAAGAAGGATAAGGATGCGATAGAACTGTTATCAAAGCTTATGCCTGACAGAAAAGTAACCGGTATATATGCCAGGGACATAATAGTTGGAGGCGGCAATATACATTGCATAACGCAGCAGATTCCAGCAGGCATAAAGAAAAATATATAAAATGTGCATAAAGAAGAATAAAAAACCATGTAGAAATGGAGATTGATAATATGAGCAGAATAACTGGAGTTGCTGCTATACAGATGAAGTGTGGCAGAGATGTTTTGGAAAATATAAAAACAGCCGACAGACTTGTAAGGGATGCAGTTAAAAAGGGCGCAGATATAATACTTCTTCCAGAGCTTTTTGAGAGGCAGTACTTTTGTCAGGAAAGAAGATATGAATACTATGAATATGCAAAAAGTGTGGACGAGGATGCAGCTGTAGTACATTTTACAGAGGTTGCCAGAGAATTAGGCGTGGTTATAATAGTCAGCTTTTATGAAAAGGATATAAACCAGCTGTATAATACAGTTGCCGTTATAGATGCTGATGGAACAAGGCTTGGCATATATAGAAAGACGCATATTCCTGATGATCATTACTATCAGGAAAAATTCTACTTTGTTCCAGGCAATACAGGCTTTAAGGTGTTTAACACAAGATTCGGCTGCATAGGTGTTGGTATATGCTGGGATCAATGGTTTCCAGAGACAGCAAGGGCTATGGCAGTAGAAGGTGCAGAGGTGCTTTTTTATCCAACCGCTATAGGAAGTGAGCCGATACTTGACTGTGACAGCATGATGCACTGGAGAAGGTGTATGCAGGGACATGCAGCATGCAATCTTGTTCCTGTTGTTGCAGCTAACAGGATTGGTGTTGAGACTGTTAAGCCATGTGAAGAGAACGGTGGACAATCAAGTTCACTTAAATTCTATGGTTCTTCCTTTATCACTGACAACACAGGTGATATAATATATCAGGCGGGCAGGGATGAAGAAGAAGTTATCGTCCATAAGTTTGATCTTGATAAGCTGGCATATGACAGACTTTCATGGGGATTATTCAGGGACAGAAGACCAGAAGTCTATAATAAAGCTATAAGTAAAGAACTTATTCAGCCCTAGATATATAGAAACGAGGATGATTATGAAAAAACTGGTTGTTGGCATGCTTGCACATGTAGATGCTGGGAAAACTACACTTTCTGAAAGTATATTATACACTTCTGGAGCCATAAGGAAGCTTGGAAGAGTAGATAATAAAGATGCATTTCTTGATAATAATGACTATGAGCGTCAGAGAGGAATAACTATATTTTCAAAGCAGGCATGCTTTAGTTATAAGGACCTTGATGTTACATTGCTTGACACACCTGGCCACGTTGACTTTTCGGCAGAGATGGAGCGTACGTTATGGGTGCTTGATTATGCGGTGCTTGTTATCAATGGAATCGATGGGGTACAGGGACATACAGACACATTGTGGGGATTGTTAAAAAGACTGCATGTGCCTGTTTTTATATTTGTTAACAAGATGGACCAGCAGGGAACTGATAAATATAGACTTCTTGAACAGCTTAAGAATAAGCTGTCATCAGGCTGCATAGATTTTACCGGATATATGAAGGGCGTTAAACCTGACTATGAGGATATAGCAACATGTAGTGAAGGGGCGCTTGAAGAATATCTTAAATATTCAGAGGTATCAGATGAAAGCATAAGCAGGATGTTAGATGAAAGAGAGATATTTCCTGTTATATTTGGTTCGGCATTAAGGCTTGATGGAGTTGATGAGCTGCTTGGTGTGATGGACAGATTCTGTAGCAGCAGGGAATATGGTGAGGATTTTTCAGCCAGAGTTTATAAGATATCAAGAGATGAAAGAGGAGAAAGACTTACACATATTAAAGTAACAGGTGGCTGTATAAAGAGCAAGGATATTATAAATGATGAGAAGGTCAATCAGATAAGAGTATATAGCGCGGATAAATATACAGCTGTTCAGGAAGCTATAGCAGGAAGCATATGCGCACTTACGGGATTGTCAGACACGTATGCAGGACAGGCTATAGGAGATGAGAAGGAAGATAATTCGCCAGTTCTTACACCAGTTCTTAACTATAAGATAAATCTTCCAGCAGGCGTTGATCCTATGCAGATACTTCCAAAGCTCAGGGCTATAGAGGAAGAAGAGCCACAGCTGCATATAGAATGGGATGAGAATTTTAAAGAAATACATGTACAGGTTATGGGACCTGTTATGATAGAAGTGCTTCAGAATATAATTAAGGAAAGGTTTGGCATAGATGTAACTTTTGGAGAGGGCAGTATTGTGTATAAAGAAACAATTGCCAACAAAGTTGAAGGAATCGGACATTTTGAACCTTTAAGACATTATGCGGAGGTGCATCTTATACTTGAACCAGGTGAGCCTGGAAGTGGTATGAGATATGAGCTTGACTGCAGTGAGGATGTGCTGGCAAAGAACTGGCAGAGACTTATATATACACATTTGTGTGAAAAAACACATAAGGGTGTACTGACAGGCTCGGCACTTACAGATGTTAAGATAACAGTTGCTGCCGGACGGGCGCATAACAAGCATACAGAAGGTGGAGATTTCAGACAGGCGACATATAGGGCGGTAAGACAGGGGCTTATGCAGGCTGAATCTGTTCTTCTTGAACCATTTTACGAATTCGAGATGAAGCTTGACAGACAATATATAGGCAGGGCTATGACAGATCTTGAACGTATGGGAGCAGCATTTACGATTAATGATACTGGAGAAGAAGTGCTTGTAACAGGCTGTGGGCCTGTGTCAAGCCTTGCGAATTATCAGGCAGAGCTTACAGCATACACAAGGGGAACTGGGAGCATAAATCTTAGAATGTCAGGTTACAGACCATGCCATAACTCGGAAGAAGTTATAGAAAAAATAGGCTATGATGTTACAAGAGATATAAGGAATACACCGGATTCTGTGTTCTGCGCACATGGATCAGGTTTTACAGTCAGCTGGGATGAGGTATCAGAATATGCACATGTTGATAGTGTTCTTAATCCACCCAAAACGTCAGATATAAATGAACCTATGACATCAAAGCAGGCAGCAAGGACTGTATCAGAAGAGTGGATAGGAACTGATGAGGTTGACAGGATACTGGCAGAAACTTACTTTTCTAACAGCAGAGGCGATAATGAAAGAAGGAAGCTGTCAAAAAGAAAATCATCAGATCAGCTTGGACAATATGTGGCGTTAAAGCAGTCTGACAGACAAAGAACAGCAAAGGCTATGGGAGTAAGCTATCTTTTAGTAGATGGTTATAACATAATCCATGCATGGAAGGAACTTGATGAGCTGGCTAAGATCAACATGGACAGCGCAAGAGACAGGCTGCTTGATATTATGTGTAACTATCAGGGAATGAAAAAGTGTGAACTGATAGTTGTGTTTGATGCGTACAGACTTGCAGGACATGCACAGGAGTATATTGATTACCATAATATACATGTAGTATATACTAAAGAAGCAGAAACAGCAGATCATTACATAGAAAAGTTTGCACATGAGAATGGAAGAAAGTATAATGTGACTGTTGCAACATCCGATGGACTTGAACAGGTTATCATAAGAGGTGCCGGATGTCTTCTTTATTCTGCAAGAGAATTCGAGGAAGAAGTTAAAGCCATGGAAGAACATATAAGAAATGAATATCTAAATAAAAGCTATTAATAATTAATGTGAGTGTCTGAGCTAAATTCTGCCACTCACTTGTTTATGAAAGAAGAGGTTTGATTGTTATGAGTACATTATGGGTTATAGGTGATTCAACACTTAGTAGTTTCAAAGACAGGTATTATTATCCAAGATATGGATATGGAACAATGCTTGATAAGTATCTTAATGATAATGTGAGGGTTGTTAATATAGCTCTTTCTGGAAGAAGCTCTAAAAGCTATACGACAGAGCCACAGTATAAGGAACTGCTTGATGGCATGAAAAAAGGTGATTTTCTTATCATAGGATTTGGACATAATGATGAGAAAACAGAGGAGTCACGCTTTACTGATGCGAATGGAGATTATAAGACAGAAGGCTCATTTGCACATTCCCTCTACGAAAATTATATCAAGAAGGCAGATGAGGCAGGCTGTAATGTGATACTTTGTACACCTATAGTAAGGAGAACTCCTACAGGAGAATGGGATGATACTCTGTTACATATAACGCAGGATGTCGGGGAGTTTAAAGGTGGCGATTATCCAGAAGCTGTAAGAAAGCTTGGAAGTACACTTGACATACCAGTTATAGATATGACTGAAAAGACTCACAAGATGTATGACAGGCTCGGTGCTGATAATACAATATATCTTCATGCATGGCCATCCAATAACAGGCTTAGTGTAGATAACACACATACCAATATATGGGGTGCAAGAGTTAATGCTTATATGGTTATGTCAGCTATTAAAGAGTCAGATATAGCAGGACTATCTGAAAATGTAGTGAATTTATCTGAAAATCCTTTGGAATATAAAGAAAAGTATCTTGTATCAAATGCTGATTATAAGCCTGTAATATTTAGTGATAAGCTTGAAGAGAGCAGGCTTTTTGAAGATTATGGTGAATATAAGGGTACTGTTTTTGGTGATGTTTTAAATGATGTAAGCAAGGAGAATTTTACACTTGAAGCAGATAAAGATGGCAACATGCATATAGCTGTCAGAAACAATTTTGGTAAGATATCAGTTGTTACAGATGGAATAGCTATGTATTACAGACAGGTAGATGTTAATAAGAATTTCACATTAAGAGCGAAGGTAAGAGTTAATAAGATATTTTTAAACGACCAGGTATCGTTTGGACTTATGGTAAGGGATGACTGTTATATTGATAAGTGCATGCCTGACATTTTAGGCGATTATGTGGCAGCAGCACCTCTGTGTGTTACAAGAAAAGAGAATACGGTAGGAACTTATGCAAGAAAAAGTGGTGTGCTTGTATATGGACCAGCAACAGGTATCGCGATAGAAGAAGGAAAAGAATATAATCTTATACTTGCTTCATCACAGGATGGATATATGGCAAAGTTTGCGGATGGACCTGAAGTAACAGGAGGGTATGATTTTAAGCTTACTGCTATTGATCCTAAGCATGTATATGTTGGTATGTTTGCATCAAGAAACGTTGATGTGACATTTTCAGATATACATTTTGAAATCTGAGCAGTAACCAATATATAAAAAATAAGTAAATTATTATATAACAATGTGATTTTTATGAATTATATGTTATACTAAGCCTACAGATAGAAGTATTCAGATAATAACAGGATGGATACGTAAGCGTGTACAAAATATGAATCTGGAGGGAGTTGAAGCATATGAAACTTACTTTTTTAGGTGCTGATCACGAAGTTACAGGAAGCTGTCATTACCTATGTGTTGGTGATAAAAATATACTGATAGATTGCGGAATGGAACAGGGAAACGATGTATATGAGAACCAGGAGCTGCCTATACCGGCATCCGATGTAGATTATGTTCTTCTTACACATGCACATATAGACCATTCGGGGCTTATACCACTTTTGTATGTTAATGGCTTTAGAGGCAGTATATATTGCACTGAGGCAACTGTACAGTTGTGTGATATTATGTTAAGAGATAGTGCACATATCCAGATGTTTGAAGCTGAATGGCGCAACAGAAAGGCGAAGCGTTCAAACGGAACACTTAAGGAGTTCATACCTTTATATGATGCGAAGGCAGTATATGAGGTTATGAAACAGTTTGTCGGAGTAAAGTACGATGAGATCATAAATATAGATGATAATGTAAGTGTGAGGTTTAAAGATGTAGGGCATCTGCTTGGTTCAGCAAGCATAGAGGTGTGGGCAAAGGAAAAAAATAAAGAGTCAGAAGTGTCTAAGAAGATAGTATTCTCTGGTGACATAGGTAATATTAACAAGCCTATAACAAAAGATCCTGCTATGGTTGATACAGCAGATTATGTTGTTATGGAATCTACCTATGGTAACAGAAGCCATAATGGTACACCAGATTATGTTAAGGAACTCGTTAGCGTGTTTAAAAGGACATTTGACAGAGGTGGCAACGTTGTTATACCATCATTTGCAGTTGGTAGAACGCAGGAGCTTTTATATCATATAAGAAAGATAAAAGCGGAGCATCTTATCGACCGGGATTTTGATGTGTATGTTGATAGTCCTCTTGCAATAGAGGCTACAGAAATCTTTAGCAGGAATGTTGAACAGTGCTTTGATGATGAGGCTATAGAGCTTGTAAGAGAGGGCATTAATCCGCTGTCTTTTCCAGGGCTTAAATATGCTGTATCAAGTGAAGAATCCAAGATGATTAATTTTGACCCAAAACCTAAGGTTATTATATCGGCATCAGGCATGTGTGAGGCTGGACGTATCAGACACCACCTTAAGCATAATCTCTGGAGGGCTGAATGTACTGTGCTTTTTGTTGGATATCAGGCAAATGGTACAACTGGACGAATAATAATTGATGGAATAGATGAGATAAAGCTCTTTGGTGAGCCTATACAGGTTAAGGCTGAGATTGCACAGCTGCCAGGTTCAAGTGGCCATGCAGATAAAGATGGACTTATAAGATGGGTAAGTGCTTTTAAGAATAAGCCACAGAAAGTGTTTGTTGTGCACGGAGAGGACAGTGTATGTGAAGAATTCACAGAATGTCTTAAGAAGGAGCATGGCTTTGATGCATATGCACCATATACAGGCGGCGCTTTTGATCTTGTAACAGGCTGCATGATTACAGAGGGTAACAAAGAAAGAAAGAGCAGAAGAACTACCATTAATAAACGCAACAGAAGTATATATGACAGGCTTGTTGCAGCTGGCAGACGTCTTATGACTGTTATTATGCATAATGAGGGTGGAGCTAACAAAGATCTTGCCAAATTTACAGATCAGATTAATTCACTTTGCGATAAATGGGACAGATGATTTAATGAGCTTAAATGTAAGGATTTACATGTGCAGGTTTGATAAAGAGTGAGATATAAGAATGGAGGAATATCATGAAAAATATGCTTTTTGTATTTAACCCGAATTCGGGGAAAGCACAGCTTAAGAATTCGCTTATGAAGATTATTCAGATATTCTCCAATGCAGATTACGAGGTTACTGTGTATCCTACGAAAGCAGCATTAGATGGATATGAAAAGATTAAAGCAGCTAAAGGACTGTATGACATTATAGTATGCAGCGGAGGAGATGGCACATTAAACGAAGTCGTATCTGCAGTCATAACATATGGAGATGAAAAAGTACCTATTGGGTACATTCCAAGTGGTTCAACGAATGATTTTGCTAAGAGTCTTGGCATACCTTCAGATAAGATAAGAGCTGCATACAATGTTGTAAGTGGAGAAAGCTTTTCTTGTGATATCGGAATTATAAATGACAGACGGTATTTTAACTATGTGGCAGCATTTGGTGCATTTACAGATGTTGCGTACGAAACACCGCAGGATCTTAAGAATATGTTCGGACATCAGGCATATGTGATAGAGGGGGCAAAAAGACTTTTAAACCTTAAAGCATATAAGATGAAAGTAACTTCAAGCAGGCTTGATATAGAGGATAACTTTATATATGGCATGGTGAGCAATTCAAGTTCAGTTGGAGGTATGAAAGGACTTATAGGTGATAATGTTGATTTCCAGGATGGGGTGTTTGAGGTTACTCTTATAAGAGAAATAAGAAATGCACTTGATTTCCAGCAGCTGATAAATGCTTTTATGACACAGAGGCTTGAAAGCTGTGATATGATTTATTCATTTAAGACTAACAATATAACATTTGAATCACCGGATAATATAAAATGGACACTAGATGGTGAATTTGGAGGAGAACACAATAAGGTTAATCTTAAAGTGTGTCCTAAAGCGGTAGATTTTATAATTAATAAAGAAAAGCCTAAAGCCAAAATGAATTAATAAAATAAACATCAAAGCTGGCATGGTTAATTAAGTAAAGAATTGCATCAAAAAAACATATGAATTGCTTTAAATAATAAAGTGATAAAACCTATCAACATAGTTGAGCAGGCTTTATCACTTTATTTTTTTACAACTTTAAATATATCCGGGAAAATGATGTTAAAAATTAGAAACAATTCAGAAACAATTTATCATCATAAAGAAAAAATAGATATTAACAAGAAGAATAAATGTTAGAAACACAAGTGAAATTGTATTAAATACACAGCTTTTAGAGAAAAAATACAATGATATAAAGATAAATAATCTGACAATAATATATATATTAAGGCAAAAATAAATAATCTGACAATTCAAAATAAAAATTCATTTACAACGATGAAAAATAGGAGTATATTATGAGCAGAAAAAAATCCACTGCAAAATAACCTGCTGGAAATTCGCTGGCAGATTGAAATATATCAGGGATTTGATAACAGATTATACATGAAAGGATGATAGGACTATGGAAAATCAGAAAAAGCAGCCTGGACTTTATAACCCACAATTCGAACACGATAACTGTGGTATCGGTGCAGTTGTAAGCATCAAAGGAATAAAGACTCATCAGACAGTATCTGATGCTCTTAGTATCGTAGAGAATCTCGAACACAGAGCAGGTAAGGATGCGGAAGGTAAGACTGGTGATGGTGTAGGTATTCTCCTTCAGATATCTCATAAGTTTTTTGAAAAAGCAGTTAAGCCACTTGGTATTAAGATTGGCAATGAAAGAGAGTATGGTATAGGTATGTTCTTCTTTCCACAGGATGAACTTGCAAGAAACCGTGCCAAAAAGATGTTTGAGATAATAGTTGAAAAGGAAGGCCTTGAGTTTCTTGGCTGGAGAGAGGTTCCAACTTTTCCTAATGTCCTTGGTAAAAAAGCAGTTGACTGTATGCCATATATTATGCAGGGTTTTGTAAAGAAGCCTAAGGATGTGAATAAAGGCATAGAGTTTGATAGAAAGCTGTATGTTGCAAGAAGAGTATTTGAGCAGACAGCAGAAGATACATATGTCTGTTCACTTTCAAGCAGGACAATAGTATACAAGGGAATGTTCCTTGTAGGACAGTTAAGAACATTTTTTAAGGATCTTACAGATGAGAGCTATGAATCAGCTATAGCACTTGTACACTCAAGATTCTCTACTAACACAAACCCTAGCTGGGAACGTGCCCATCCAAACAGATTTATCGTTCACAACGGTGAGATTAATACAATCAAGGGAAATGCCGACAGAATGCTTTCAAGAGAAGAAACAATGGTTTCTCCATATCTTGAGGATGAGATGTCTAAGATCACACCAGTTGTTAACACCAATGGTTCGGATTCAGCTATGCTTGATAACACACTTGAATTCTTTGTTATGAATGGTATGCCTCTTCCGCTTGCTGTTATGATTACAATCCCAGAGCCATGGAGTAATAATAAAGCTATGGAGCAGGAGAAGAAGGATTTCTATCAGTATTATTCGACTATGATGGAGCCTTGGGATGGACCAGCATCTATTCTTTTCTCTGATGGAGATATCATGGGTGCAGTTCTTGATAGAAATGGTCTTCGTCCTTCAAGATATTATATTACAAAGGATGGATATCTTATTCTTTCATCAGAAGTAGGTGCACTTCCTATTGATGAAAGTAGAATAGAAGTAAAAGACAGGCTTCATCCAGGTAAGATGCTTCTTGTGGATACCGTTAAGGGTGAACTTATAGATGATAATAAGCTTAAGGAAAAATATGCTACTAAGCAGCCATATGGTGAGTGGCTTGATAACAATCTTATAAAGCTTGAAGATCTTAAGATACCAAACAAAAAGGTGCCAGCACATACTAAGGAAGAAAGAGCAAGATTACAGAAAGCATTTGGTTATACATATGAAGATTTCAGAACATCTATTCTTCCTATGGCACTTAACGGAAGTGAATCTATCGGTGCTATGGGTATAGATACACCACTTGCTGTACTTTCTAACAGACACCAGCCTCTGTTTAACTATTTTAAACAGCTGTTTGCACAGGTTACGAATCCACCTATAGATTCCATAAGAGAGAAGATCGTAACATCTACAACTGTGTACCTTGGTAAAGATGGTAACATACTTGAAGAACAGCCTGAAAACTGTAAGAACTTAAAGATTAACAATCCTATTCTTACTAACACAGATCTTTTAAAGATAAAGAATATGAAGGTTGAAGGTTTTAAGGTTGAAACTATTCCTATTACATACTATAAGAATACATCACTCGAAAAGGCTATCGACCATCTTTTTGTAGAGGTAGACAGAGCACATAGAGAGGGTACTAACATTGTTATCCTGTCTGATAGAGGTGTTGATGAAAATCATGTAGCTATACCATCACTTCTTGCTGTAGGTGCAGTACAGCACTATCTTGTACAGACTAAGAAAAGAACAAGTATGGCTGTTATACTTGAAAGTGGTGAGCCAAGGGATGTACATCATTTTGCTACATTGTTAGGATATGGTGCATCAGCTATCAATCCATATCTTGCACAGGAAAGCATACAGGAGCTTATTGATCTTAATATGCTTGATAAAGATTACTATGCAGCAGTTGATGATTATAATAATGCTATCATAAGTGGTATCGTAAAGATAGCAGCTAAGATGGGTATATCAACTATACAGTCATATCAGGGCTCTAAGATATTTGAGGCGATAGGTATTGATTCAGCTGTTATTAATAAGTACTTCACAGGTACTGTATCAAGAGTTGAGGGTATAAGCCTTAAAGATATACAGGATGATGTTGAAACACTTCATTCAAAGGCCTTTGATCCTCTTGGGTTATCAACAGACACAACTCTTGATAGTGAGGGTGCCCATAAAATGAGAAGTGGAAAGGAAGAACATCTTTATAATCCACAGACAATTCATCTTTTACAGCTTGCAACACATACAGGTGATTATAATACATTTAAGGAATATACAGCTCTTGTCAATAAAGAAGAGGGCGTTAAGAACTTAAGAGGACTTATGGATATCAAGTTCCCTAAGAAGGGAATAAATATAGATCAGGTAGAAAGCGTTGATTCTATCGTTAAGAGATTCAAGACTGGTGCTATGTCTTATGGTTCTATCTCTAAGGAAGCACATGAAACTATGGCTATTGCAATGAATATGCTTCATGGTAAGTCAAACTCAGGTGAAGGTGGTGAGGATGAAGACAGACTCACTGTTGGAGCTGATGGACTTAACAGATGTTCGGCTATCAAGCAGGTTGCATCAGGAAGATTCGGTGTTACAAGCAGATATCTTGTAAGTGCAAAGGAAATCCAGATTAAGATGGCACAGGGTGCTAAGCCTGGTGAAGGTGGACATCTTCCAGGAAAGAAGGTATATCCTTGGATAGCAAAGACACGTCTTTCAACACCGGGTGTATCACTTATATCACCTCCACCTCATCACGACATTTATTCTATCGAGGATCTGGCAGAACTGATATATGACCTTAAGAATGCTAACAAGGATGCAAGAATATCAGTTAAGCTTGTATCAGAAGCTGGCGTTGGTACTATTGCTTCTGGTGTAGCAAAGGCTGGTGCGCAGGTTATTCTTATATCAGGCTATGATGGTGGTACAGGTGCAGCGCCAAGAAGCTCTATACATAATGCAGGACTTCCTTGGGAGTTAGGACTTGCTGAAGCACATCAGACACTTACGATGAATGGACTTCGTAACAAGGTTATAATCGAAACAGATGGTAAGCTGATGAGTGGACGTGACGTTGCCATAGCAGCCATGCTTGGTGCTGAGGAATTCGGATTTGCAACAGCACCACTTGTAACTATGGGCTGTGTTATGATGAGAGTATGTAATCTTGATACATGCCCTGTTGGTATTGCAACACAGAATCCAGAGCTTAGAAAGAGGTTCGCAGGAAAGCCAGAATACGTAGTTAACTTTATGAGATTCATCGCAGAAGAGCTTCGTGAGTATATGGCTAAGCTTGGAGTAAAGACGGTGGATGAGCTTGTGGGAAGAACAGATTTCCTTGAAGCAAAAACTGACGTTTATGGAAGTGGAAGAGCATCAAAGGTTGATCTTTCTAATATCCTTAATAATCCTTATATTAAGGAAGCAGCTTCTATCAGGTATGATAAGAAGAATGTGTTTGATTTCGAGCTTGGTAAGACAGTAGATGAAAGAATACTTATAAAGAAGTTTTCAGATGCTATGGATAAGAAGCAGAAGAGAAGTGTTGAAGTTGATGTTAAGAATACAGACAGGGCACTTGGTACTCTTCTTGGTGCTGAGATAACAAGAAGATTCGGTGAAAGCCTTGCAGATGATACATATACAGTTAAGTGTACGGGCGCTGGTGGACAGAGCTTTGGAGCATTTATTCCTAAGGGACTTACACTTGAACTTGTAGGTGACAGCAATGACTACTTTGGTAAAGGCCTTTCTGGTGGTAAGCTTATCGTGTATCCACCAACCGGAGTATCTTATAAGGAAGATGAGAATATTATCATAGGTAATGTAGCACTTTATGGTGCAACAAGTGGTAAGGCATATATCAATGGTATTGCAGGTGAGAGATTCTGCGTACGTAATTCAGGTGCAACAGCAGTTGTTGAGGGAACAGGTGACCATGGCTGTGAATATATGACAGGTGGAAGAGTGGTTGTTCTTGGAAGAACTGGTAAGAACTTTGCTGCTGGTATGAGTGGCGGTGTTGCATATGTTCTAGATGAGGATACAACACTTTACAAGAGAGTTAATAAGCAGCTTGTATCACTTGAACCAGTTACTAACAAGTATGATGTACTTGAACTTAAGCAGATGATTACTGACCATGTAGCTTTCACTAACTCTAAGAAGGGTAAAGAGGTTCTGGATAACTTTGGTGAATATCTTCCTAAGTTCAAGAAGATTATGCCACATGATTATAAGAAGATGCTCAATATGATTGTTCAGATGGAAGAGAAGGGTCTTAGCAGTGAACAGGCTCAGATTGAAGCATTTTACGCAGCAACTAAGTAAGATGGAAATGTACAAAAACAGATATGTATTGGCAGCTTATAAGTCTGCTGGTACATATTTGTGAAAATGTGTATTTGAAAGGAGATAATCATGGGAAAACCAACCGGATTTTTAGAATATGAACGTGTAGAAGCTAAGGCAGTTGCACCAAAGGAAAGAATAAAGAATTTTAATGAGTTTCATACACCACTTTCAGAAACAGAGCAGAGATGCCAGAGCGCACGCTGCATGGACTGTGGTGTGCCATTCTGTCAGTCGGGCATGACTATAAAGGGTATGACAAGTGGCTGTCCTCTTAATAACCTTATACCGGAATGGAATGATCTTGTATACACAGGTAACTGGGAACAGGCATATAACAGGCTGCATAAGACAAGTAATTTTCCAGAGTTTACAAGCCGCGTATGTCCAGCTCTTTGCGAAAAAGCATGTACATGCGGACTTAACGGAGATGCTGTATGTACTAAGGAAAATGAGATGGCTATCATAGAACATGCTTATGCTAACGGACTTGCAGGTCCTAAGCCACCAAAGGCAAGAACTGGAAAGAGAATAGCTGTCATAGGTTCAGGTCCTTCAGGACTTGCTGTAGCTGACCAGCTTAACCAGAGGGGCCATCTTGTGACTGTATATGAAAGAGCTGATAGAATAGGTGGACTTTTAAGATATGGAATACCTAATATGAAGCTTGAAAAGCATATTATAGACAGAAAGCTTAATGTTATGAAGGATGAGGGTGTTGAGTTTGTAACGGAAGCTAACATCGGACAGAATATTAAGGCTAAGAAGATAATGGATGATTATGACGCAGTTGTACTTGCGGTAGGTGCCTCTAATCCAAGAGATATCAGTGCTCCTGGAAGAGATGCTGATGGAATATATTTTGCAGTTGATTTTCTTACAGCAACAACTAAGAGTCTTCTTGATTCAGATCTTACAGATGGTAAGTATATAAGCGCAAAGGATAAAAATGTTATCGTAATCGGTGGTGGTGATACAGGTAACGACTGCGTTGGTACAGCTATAAGACATGGCTGTAAGTCAGTGACACAGCTTGAAATGATGCCAAAGGCACCAGACGTAAGAAGTGAAACTAATCCATGGCCACAATGGCCTTTAGTCTGCAAGACAGATTATGGCCAGGAGGAAGCAATAGCGGTATTCGGACACGACCCAAGAATATATACAACTACTGTAAAGGAATTCAAGAAGGATAAGAAGGGCAAGCTTTGCAAGGTTGTTACTATCCAGCTTGAATCAAAGGTAGATGAGGCAACAGGAAGAAGAATGATGGTTCCTGTTGAAGGAACAGAAAAAGAGCTTCCTTGTGAGCTTGTTCTTATAGCAGCAGGTTTCCTTGGAACACAGAAGTATCTTACAGATGCATTCGGCGTAGAGGTAAACCAGAGAACTAACATCAAGACAGATGATGGAAGATTCGCAACTAATGTTGCTGGAGTGTTCGCTGCCGGCGATTGTCACACAGGCCAGTCACTTGTTGTAAAGGCTATACGTCAGGGCAGGGAATGTGCAAGAGAAGTGGATAAGTATCTGATGGGATATACTAATCTGTAATAAGTGTGATTAGTTTGATTAACAAAGGATATAACTAGATAATAAAAGGTGTTGCAGCACTATTTTGTGCGACAACACCTTTTTGTTTTAATCAAAAGTTCTGTTGCTATATAAAAGTTTTTTTCGTATACTTAACATAGTTTGACTTAAGATATGCAGCCGCATAACATGATTAAATAATTACTGTATATGCGCTAAAAACGTAAGGAAAATAAGAATGTTGTAGAAAGGTCAGGAAAATATATGAAAAGCAAAGTGAATGGTATATTCAGAAAAGTATGTAATATCCTTGAATGGATAATATCAGCAATCCTTGTGGTAGTTGTAGTAGTTATGTGTGTGAGGTTTTTGCTTGAACTTGGTGGGATGTTTGATAGTACCCCGCTTGATTTCTTTGAGAAATTTGTGGCAGATATTATGACACTGGCAGTTGGTGTGGAGCTTATCAAGATGTTATCACAGCATACACCGGCAACTGTCGTGGAGGTGCTTATGTTTGCAATAGCAAGAGAGATGGTGACATACCATGATTCAGCACTTAACACAGCGATAGGAGTGCTGTCGATATGTGCACTTTTTGCGACAAGAAAGTTTTTCTTCTGTAAGAATGATTATGATGAGAGTGAAGGGGAACATTAAAACAATCTGATAGACTGAGTGGAGAGTAGCATAATATTGAAATATTAAAATAAATATAAATTATAAAAAATATATTGGCAAATTAACGCCGGATGTGATACAATCCATTAGTATGTACTTTGTACGATAGAAAAAGAGACTTCATATATATTTTAAGGAGGATTTATAAACAATGAGTTTTAAGGTTGAAAACATGGAAGAGAAGAATATGGTTAAGCTCGTGATCGAGGCTACTGCTGAAGAATTCGAAGCAGGTCTTAATACAGCTTTTAATAAGAATAAGAATAAAATCAGCGTTCCTGGCTTCAGAAAAGGTAAGGCTCCAAGAAAGATGGTAGAAAAGCTTTATGGTGCAGAGATTTTCTATGAAGATGCAGCTAATGCCATAATTCCTGATGCTTATGCTAAGGCAGCAGATGAAAGTGAATTAGAAATCGTTTCACAGCCTAAGATCGATGTAGTTCAGATTGAAGCTGGAAAGCCATTTATCTTTGAAGCAACAGTTGCTGTTAAGCCAGAGGTTGAACTTGGACAGTACAAGGGTGTTGAGGTAGCTAAGTGCGATACAGATGTTACTGATGCAGATGTTGAAGAAGAGTTAAAGAAGGCTCAGGATAAGAATTCAAGAATCGTTACTGTAGAAGACAGAGCTGTTAAAGATGGCGATATGACAACAATTGATTTTGAAGGCTTTGTAGATGGTGAAGCATTTGAAGGTGGAAAGGGTGAAGATTATCCACTTACAATCGGTTCTCATTCATTTATTGATAACTTTGAAGAACAGATTATCGGTATGAATATTGGTGATGAGAAGGAAATCAATGTAACATTCCCAGAAGAATACCATGCTGAGGAATTAAAGGGTAAGCCAGCTATGTTCAAGGTTAAGGTTAAGGAGATCAAGGAAAAGGTTCTTCCAGAGCTTGATGATGATTTCGCTCAGGACGTTTCTGATTTTGATACACTTGCTGAATACAAGGAAGATCTTAAGAAGAACATAACAGTGCGCAAGGAAAATGAAGCTAAGGCTAAGAAGGAAGATGAAGCAATCGCTAAGATTATTGAAACTTCTAAGATGGACATTCCAGAAGCTATGATTAATACACAGGTTAACAGAATGTTAGAAGACTTTGCACAGAGATTACAGTCACAGGGCTTATCAGTTGAGCAGTACTTCCAGTACACAGGTGTTACAGCTGAAAAGATTATTGAAGATATGAAGCCACAGGCTGTTAAGAATATCCAGTCAAGACTTGTTCTTGAAGCAATCGTAAAGGCTGAGAATATCGAAGTTTCTGATGAAGAATTCGAAGCAGAGCTTAACAAGATGGCTGAACAGTACAAGATGGAAATCGAAAAGATTAAAGAGTTCATGGGTGAATATGAATCTAAGCAGATCAGAGAAGATATTGCTATCCAGAAGGCTGTTGATGTTATTGTAAATTCAGTAGTTGAGAAGTAATAGATATTATATAAGACAGGGAGGCAATAATATGAGTTTTGTACCTTATGTCATAGAACAGAATAGTCGTGGAGAGAGATCATATGATATCTATTCACGTCTTCTTAAAGACAGAATTATATTTTTAGGTGAAGAGGTAACAGATGTTTCTGCTAACCTTGTTGTAGCACAGATGTTATTCCTTGAGGCAGAAGATCCAGGCAAGGATATACATTTTTATATCAACAGCCCAGGTGGTTCAGTATCAGCTGGTTTCGCGATATATGATACTATGCAGTATATTAAGTGTGATGTTTCAACAATATGTATAGGTATGGCAGCCAGCATGGGAGCATTTCTTCTTTCTGGCGGTACTAAGGGTAAGAGACTTGCACTTCCTAATGCTGAGATTATGATTCATCAGCCTTCAGGCGGAGCCAGAGGTCAGGAAACAGAAATCAGAATAGTTGCAGAGAATATCTTAAAGACAAGAAACAAGTTAAATGAAATACTCGCAGCTAACACGGGTAAATCAGTAGAAGAAATCTCTCGGGATACAGAACGTGATAACTATATGACAGCTAAAGAGGCTGTAGCATATGGTCTTATTGACAGCGTGGTTGAAAAGAGATAGTTACTTAAAGGGGACTGTTGCTTTTCGCACAGTCCCTTGTTGTTTATGAATATATAAGCTGAAAGAGCATTACGGATATTCAGAGCGAAGCAATATATTATTATGTATTATTTGTTAATATGTAGCAGACCGGAGGAATTATGGCAGGCAAGATTAAAGATGGAGAGTTAAGATGCTCGTTTTGTGGTAAGACACAGGATAAGGTTAAAAAACTTATCCAGGGACAGAATGGAGTATTTATATGTGATGAATGTATAGGAATATGTTCAGATATACTTGATGAGGAGTTTGAGGCGGAAGATGAGCAGGCAGTAGATGGACTTGATATTAATCTTTTAAAGCCTAAGGAAATCAAAGAGTTTCTTGATGATTATGTTATAGGACAGGATGAAGCTAAGAAGGTTTTATCAGTTGCTGTATATAATCATTATAAAAGAATATTATCGGCACAGGATGTTGATGTTGAGCTTCAGAAGAGTAATATACTTATGTTAGGACCTACAGGTTCTGGCAAGACATTTCTTGCACAGAATCTTGCAAGACTTCTGAATGTGCCATTTGCAATAGCTGATGCAACAACTCTTACAGAAGCTGGATATGTAGGTGAGGATGTTGAAAATATACTTCTTAAGCTTATTCAGGCAGCTGATTATGATATAGAAAAAGCACAATATGGAATTATATATATTGATGAGATAGATAAGATAACTAAGAAGTCAGAAAATGTTTCCATAACTAGAGATGTTTCAGGTGAAGGCGTACAGCAGGCACTTCTTAAGATACTTGAAGGAACGGTTGCATCAGTTCCACCTCAGGGTGGCAGAAAGCATCCACAGCAGGAGCTTATTCCTATAGATACAACTAATATACTGTTTATATGTGGTGGAGCTTTTGATGGACTTGAAAAGATTATCGAATCAAGAATGGATCAGAGTACAATCGGATTTAATTCGCAGATAAAGGAAAAGACTGCTACAGAGGACGTTGGAGAAATGTTCCATAAGGCACTTCCACAGGATCTTATTAAGTTCGGACTTATACCTGAATTCGTAGGACGTGTTCCGGTTGTTGTAGCATTAGATTCACTTGATGAGGAAGCGCTTGTACGTATTCTTCGTGAACCTAAGAATGCTATACTTAAGCAGTATAAGGCACTTTTAAGCCTTGATGAGGTTGAACTTGAGTTTGAAGATGATGCAGTTAAGGAAATAGCCCATAAGAGCTTTGAAAGAAAGACAGGAGCAAGAGGACTTCGTTCTATACTTGAGTCAGTCATGAATGAGGTTATGTATGAGGTCCCATCTGATGAAACTATTGCAAGATGTATTATAACAAAGGATGCTGTTCTTGGAACAGGAAAGCCGGTTATTGAATACAGAACGCAGAAAGTAGGAAATAATAACGAGGGAAGTATCGCTATGAATAGTGCATCAGGCACACAAGGCGATGAAGTTAAGAAAGCACAATAATTATGAATATGATTACATTACCAGTAATTGCGTTAAGAAGTATGACCGTGTTGCCTGACATGGTCATACATTTTGATATAAGCAGAAAAAAATCAATACAGGCGGTAGAGGAGGCACTTGCTTTAGATGAGAAGGTACTTCTTCTTACACAAAAAGATACACAGATAGAAAATCCTGCGCCGGGGGATATATATAAAACAGGAACAGTTGCGGTTATAAAGCAGGTTATTAAGCTGCCTAATAAGCTTGTGCGTATTCAGGTGGAAGGCCTTAACAAAGCACATGCAGTTGAAATAACTGATTCTGGTAACTGCTTAATGGCAGTTGCAGATATAGAAGAGATGTTTATAAACCAGCCGGATGAGGTTACAAACAGGGCTATTATTCTTGGCATGAGAGAGCTTATAAGGCAGTATGGTGCAGCTAATTCAAGAAGCAGCAAAGAAATACTTAAGTACTGGCTTGAGCTTGATGATGCAAGAGAGCTGCTTCTTAAAATATGCGCGGATTTTCCGATGGATTATACAGACAGACAGGCTCTTCTTGAGATGGATGATATAATAGAAATCTATGAATATATAGCGGGAATGTTCATAGAACTGACTAATGCATATAAGATAAAAGAAGAGCTGGCTATAAAGGTTAAAGAAAAAGTAGATAAAAACCAGAAAGAGTATATTATACGTGAACAGCTTAATGTGCTTAACCAGGAGCTTGGTGAAGATCAATATTCTGAGTCGGAAGAGCTTGATAAGCAGATAGGAGAGCTTGATGCCGGTGATGACATAAAAGCAAAGCTCCATAAAGAAGTAAAGAGGTTAAAGAGCCTTTCTAAAGGTTCATCAGAGGTTAATGTTGAGAGAACATACATAGAGAATTGCCTTGCACTTCCATGGAATAAGAAATCACAGGATAACAATGACATTATTAATGCAAGAGCTGTTCTGGATGCAGACCACTATGGGATGAAGGATGTTAAGGACAGGATTATAGAATATCTTGCAGTCAGAAATATAACATCGGTATCAGATGCACCTATACTATGTCTTGTTGGACCTCCGGGAACAGGTAAGACGTCAATAGCGCGTTCTGTTGCTGCGGCACTTAATAAAAAATATATCAGAGTATGTCTTGGCGGCGTAAGAGATGAAGCTGAAATAAGAGGACATAGAAAAACATATGTAGGTGCTATGCCAGGAAGAATCATAGAAGGACTTAAGCAGGCAAAAACCTCTAATCCACTTATGCTTCTTGATGAGATAGATAAAATAAGCAGCGATTACAGGTCGGATACAGCATCTGCACTTCTCGAGGTGCTTGATGGTGAACAGAATCAACATTTTGTTGACCATTATATAGAACTTCCAGTCGACCTTTCAGATGTATTATTTATAGCAACTGCCAATGACCTTTCAACAGTAAGCAGACCATTGCTTGACAGAATGGAAATAATAGAGGTTCAAGGATATACATTGAATGAAAAAATGCATATTGCAAAGGAACATCTTGTGAAAAAGCAGATAGCTAAAAACGGACTTATGACATCTATGCTTAAAATATCGGACGGCGCGTTAAAACGTATTATATATGCATATACAAAGGAAGCGGGAGTCCGTGAACTGGAAAGACAGATAGCAAAGATATGCCGAAAGGCTGTAACCAGGCTTTATGAGGAAGGTGTATATACACCAGATGGAAGCAGAAATACAGAAGTAAAGAAATGCATAAGGGTTACAGATAAGAATCTTTTCGAATATCTTGGAAAAGAAAAGTACAGACCGGATAAGGCTAATAAGCATCCTGAGGTGGGTGTTGTCAGAGGACTGGCATGGACAAGTGTTGGTGGCGAAACTCTTGAGATAGAGGTTAATGTCATGGCGGGCAGTTCAGAGCTTAAGCTTACAGGAAATATGGGAGATGTTATGAAGGAATCAGCTATGATTGCTTATTCTCTTGTCAGGTCACTTACTATGAATGGTAAGTATAAGGTTGACAGCGAATTCTATGATAAGCATAATATTCATCTTCATATACCTGAAGGTGCAGTTCCAAAAGATGGACCATCTGCAGGTATTACAATGACAACTGCAATGCTTTCAGCTGTTACACAAATACCAGTTAGGGCAGATGTTGCTATGACTGGTGAGGTGACACTGCGTGGCAGGGTGCTTCCGATAGGAGGACTTAAGGAGAAGCTTTTAGCTGCAAGGATGGCAGGCATGAAGGTTGTGCTTGTGCCAGAGGAAAACAGGTCAGATGTGGAAGAACTTGACGAAGAGATAACACAGGGCGTTACTATAAAGTATGTAGAAAATATTAAACAGGTGTTAAAGGAAGCACTTGTTTTACAGGAAAACTGATATATTTTACATAGATTAAGCACTTATCTTAAAAGAAAGAGAGGAGAAAAAGCAGATGGTTATAAAAAAGGTTAATCTTGATATAGTTATTGGAGTTACCAGTGCTATACCAGATACACAATATCCAGAGGTCGCATTTGCAGGCAAGTCAAATGTTGGCAAGTCGTCACTTATTAATTCACTTATGAATAGAAAATCATATGCAAGAACATCTTCACAGCCAGGTAAGACACAGACAATTAATTTTTATAATATTAATGACTGTATGTATCTTGTGGATCTTCCCGGATATGGATATGCGAATGCAAGTCCGGCTGTTAAGGCTAAATGGGGAAAGATGATAGAAAAATACTTAAGAAAATCAGCTAACCTTAAGCAGGTATTTCTGCTTGTTGATATAAGACATGATCCATCAGAAAATGATAAGATGATGTATGACTGGATAGTTGATAATGGATTCAGACCGGTTATTATAGCAACGAAGCTTGATAAACTTAAAAGAAGCCAGGTTGCCAAGCATGTAAAAGCAGTAAGAATGGGGCTTGGATTAAGAGAAGATGATATTCTTATACCATTTTCTTCAGAAACAAAACAGGGCCTTGATGAATTATGGGAAACGGTTGAGTCATATGTTATGCCTGAAAATGTATAAGCATAGATATCATATCATATGAAATATATTACCCGAAATGTCGGATTATGTTGTTTTTAGTAAGGAAAAGTAGTATAGTTGTTGATGTTGTCGGGCTTTATTATAAAAGGATTAGGACTTGATGGGAGGATATACATATGTTAACAGTTTCAATTTTACTTGATTCAGTAGAGAAAGTTCAGAGGTTTGTTAGTAAGATAAGCAGATATTCATGCAGCTTTGATGTCGAAAGCGGCAATAGCTTTGTGGATGGAAAATCTCTTGTAGGATTGTTTAGTCTTGATATCAGCAGACCGCTTCAGCTTACTATTAATGGTGGAGAAAGCGAAATTGAGGATGTTTTAAGGGATATCAATGAATTTATGCAATATTAATATTGCTGTTCTAAGATAGTTTCCTACAGTGTGTGAATGTTATGAAAAGAATATCAATAATACTATTAGCTGTTGTTATGACATTTTCACTTTATGCATGTGGAAGCAGTAAAAGTGGCAATGCATCAGATGGACAGCAGAATGACCAGGAGAACCAGCTCACAGGAAAGCACCATGTTGTTATATCAGTTAAGGGTTATGGTGATATAAAGATTGAACTTGATGCAGATGTGGCGCCTGTAACTGTTACTAATTTCGTGAAGCTTGCAAAAGATGGTTTTTATGATGGACTTACATTTCATAGAATAATAAGCGGCTTTATGATACAGGGTGGAGATCCTAAAGGAGATGGAACAGGCGGTTCTGATACAAAGATAAAAGGTGAGTTTGCAGATAATGGTGTGACAAATAATCTGTCACATACAAGGGGTGCTATATCTATGGCACGTTCAAGCAGTAACAACAGTGCAAGTTCACAGTTTTTTATAGTTCATAAGGATAGTACATATCTTGATGGAAAGTATGCTTGCTTTGGTTATGTGACAGAAGGCATGGATGTGGTTGATAAGATATGTAAAGAAGTCAAGCCGGTAGATGATAACGGAAAAGTTAATAAGAATGAACAGCCGGTTATAGAGAAGGTAACTGTTATTGATTAGCGGTAGCAGCGGTTGTTGTAAAATGTTTAAAATAGGCAGATATATGTTAGCACATATATCTGCCTATTTTATATCTGCCTGATTTTTGCAGGGAATATAAAAAACTGGTGCAACAAAAAGTAACACCAGTTCATAAAATATAATGCGGAAAATGGGACTTGAACCCACACGTGGTAACCCACACAAGAATCTGAATCTTGCTCGTCTGCCATTCCGACATTTCCGCTAACTTGTTAAAAAAGAAGCTTATAAATAAGCTTCTTTAATATAGTGCAGTCGGCGGGACTTGAACCCGCACCCAAGCAATATGGACTAGATCCTTAGTCTAGCGCGTATGCCAATTCCGCCACGACTGCTTATTTAGTTGTTGCTGTTTCCCAGCGACTTGATTATATTATCATGTGATATATTGTTTGTCAACAGAAAAAACAAAAAAATTAAAATTTTTATTAGAAACAAAAAATTAAAAATATGATTAAAAAATGTGATAAAAAATTTGGCTAAAAATTATGATTATAAGACTTTACATTTGAGGGGATGAATAGTATTATATAAAAGGTATGCTACTATGGCTCAGTCGGTAGAGCAACTGATTCGTAATCAGTAGGTCGCCGGTTCGATTCCGGCTAGTAGCTTGCAACGTTAGCTTTGCCAGTTTTAATGGCATATCTGGATATCAGATGAGATATCCAGATATTTTTATGTTCTTTTTTGAGTGCATATGTACATAAGATTAGAGGCACAAACAGCCTTAAGGCGCATGTTTTAGGGGGTAAGATAGAAGTTATACTTCATAATTCCGGCATAAAAATAGGAAGCTGGGCATTCTTGACAAGTAAACTTAGCGTACGTATAATCAATCAAGATACAGTTAATTTAATAAAGAAAATTGTATTTTGAAGTTATGAGTAAGAATTTAAAAATAGGAGAAGAAATGGAAACTAATATTAGACAGGATAATAATGAAGAAGTAGAAATTGATATAATGCAGATATTAATGATGCTGTTATCAAAAATATGGATATTAATAGTATCTGGTATCGCAGTAGCAATTATAGCATTTTCTATTACAGAGCTTGCAATCACACCGTTGTATCAGTCATCAATAAAGTTATACATAATCAACAGACAGAATGGCTCAACAACAACACTTAGTGATATTCAGTCATCTACACAGCTTGTTCAGGATTACAAGGTACTTGTAACAAGTCTTCCGGTAGTAGAGCAGGTTATAAGAAATCTTGACCTTGATATGGAAGCAGATGACCTTGTATCCAAGATTAAATGTGAAATAGAATCAGATTCCAGAGTGCTTCAGGTAACAGTTACAGATCCTGACCCTGAAAGAGCAAAGGAAATCGTAGATGCAGTTGCAGATATATCTGCCAAGCAGATAACATCAGTAATGCAGATAGAGGGAGTTAATGTTATAGAATATGGTAGAGTTGCAACATCTCCATCAAGCCCTAATGTAAAGAAAAATACAGTGCTTGGTGCAGCTGTCGGAGTTGTACTCGCTATAGTCGTACTTGTAGTTAAGTTTTTACTTGATGATACTATTAAGTCATCTGAGGATGTTGAGAGATATCTTGGAATAACTAACCTTTCACTTATTCCACTTACAGAAGAGGAATATAATGGACATTCAAGCAGTAAGAAGAAAAAGAAGAGAAAGTAATTATAGAAAGGTTGGAGGGAATTATAATGCAGAAGATCAATTTAGAGAATACCCAGCAGGATAATTATCAGGTAAGAGAAAGCTATAGAAACTTACGTACTAATATATTCCTTAGTGGAAAAGATACTAAAGTAGTTATGTTTACAAGCTGTGGACCTAATGAAGGAAAATCTACAGTTACTATGAATCTTGCTTCATCTATAGCAGATGGAGGAAAAAGAGTATTGTTTATTGACTGTGATTTAAGAAAATCAGTTCTTGTTGGACGTTATAAGGTTAAAAAGGGGATTAAGGGATTAACACATTTCTTATCAGGGCAGAGTAGTCTTGAAGAAGTTATATATTCAACAAATGTTGAGAATCTGGATGTTATACTTGCAGGTCCTGTACCACCTAATCCAGCAGAGCTTCTTGATAGCCCTTTGTACAAGGAAACAGTCAGGGAAATGCGTGAAAAATATGATTATGTAATCATAGATACACCACCACTTGGTTCAGTTATAGATGCAGCTATCGTAGCTACAGTAAGTGATGGAGCTGTGCTTGTAATAGCAGCTAATCAGGTCAGCTATAAGTTTGCACAGAATGTCATGGATCAGTTAAGAAAAACAAAGGTAAAAATCATAGGAAGTGTTCTTAATAAGGTTGATTTGTCAGAAAATGGATACTATGGAAAGTACTATGGTAAATATTACGGTAAATACTACGGAAGCTACTATGGAAACTATCATAGTGATGAATCACCAGATAAGTCATTCGAAAAAGCTAAGGCAGAAACAGCAAAAAAGAATATAGCATCAAAATCAGTAACAACTGCTTCAGCTAAGAATACAAGAAAACCTGCTGCGGGAAGTGTTGGTTCAGTGGCTTCAAGAAAGAATGCACATTCACAGAATCAGGTCATGGCAGCTAAGAATAAAGCAGCTTCAGCTAATAAAGCTGGTAGTGTAAATGGTGTTCCTCTTAAGAAGAGAAACGGCAGAACAGAAGAATATGAAGGAGATTTTCTTCTTGATATGGATTTTGATGATGATAACAAATAGTTGTTTGACATAATAGTTTATCAGAATATTGGGGAAATACATTAAGAAAATAAACAGCAGAGGATGTGACAATGTTGAACGATTCAAACAGTACAAGAGATAGTGTGCAGAATATAATGTTGTTTTTTGTGGATGTTATGGGTGTACTTATAGCATATTATGCTTCTGGTATAATATGGCTGATGGTATACAGACATATGAATGTTAATTCTACAGTTGTTCAGTTAAGTACTAATCTGGATACAATTATAGTTGCGGCACTTATAAGTATGCTGTTTGTTAACGAAAAAGGTGACTGCTTAAAAAGAGGCAGATTCGAAGAACTTAGGACTGTTATATGTAAAGTTGCAGTTTTTGCAGCTATGGCAGCTGTCTATGAACTTGTGACAAGAAGAAGCCAGATACCAAGAGGTGTATATATATGTACTGTATTTATCAGCCTTGTTTTTATATATACAGGGCGTGAACTTATAAAAAGGTATCTAAAGAGTCTTGGCAAGAACGAAGAAAAGGCGGCAAGAGTGATTGCAATCACTATGAAGGACAGAGCAGCACATCTTGTTCATAATCTTGACAGGGAAGAAGACTGGGTGAGAACGCTCAGTGGTTTCATCGTGATGGATGAGGACATGGTTTCACAGGAGATAGATGGTGTGAAGGTAGTGGCTAATGCCCATACCATGATGACTTACATAAAGAATGAAATCGTTGATGAAGTGTATATTGATGTCAATGAAAATATAAGAAAACACCTTAAGCCATTAGTCATGAATCTTGAAGATATGGGTATAACTGTTCATATCAGAATAGAGGTTCTTGATGGCTTTGATGGATATTCAACATCTCTTGGTACTATAGGAAATATCCCTGTAGTGACATTTGCAAACCGTGAGTTTGATTATAAAGAGCTTGCAGTAAAAAGACTTATGGATATAGTAGGTTCTCTAGTTGGTATGCTTATTATGCTTGTGGCAATGATATTTGTCGTTCCAGCTATTAAGCTTGAGTCTAAGGGACCGGTGTTCTTTAAGCAAAAGAGAGTGGGAAAAAATGGACGTTATTTCTCTATATATAAGTTCCGTTCAATGTATCAGGATGCTGAGGAAAGAAAGAAGGAGCTTATGTCGCAGAATGAAATGAGCGGCCTTATGTTTAAGATGAAAGATGACCCACGTATAACAAAGGTTGGTAAGTTCATAAGAAAAACAAGCATAGATGAGCTTCCACAGTTTATTAATGTTTTCTTAGGTGATATGAGCCTTGTTGGGACAAGACCACCAACGGTTAACGAGTTTATGCAATACGAAGGACATCATAAGAGAAGACTTTCCATGAAGCCGGGTATTACAGGAATGTGGCAGGCTTATGGAAGAAAAACAGTTACTGATTTCGAGGATATTGTAAAGATGGATCTTGAATATATAGATAACTGGAGTATAGGACTTGATATAAAAATATTATTTAAAACAATCGCCTCAGTAGTCACAACAGGTGGACAGTAACTTATAAGGATACTGGGCGAAAATGCAGGCTGTTACAGAGAGTAACAGCTTTTTTTAAAATCTGCACGCTGCAGGTATGTTATAAAATGCATTATTATTGCTTGGTTATAGTATAATTGTTGCATTATTATTGCTTCGTTATTGTAGTATTATGTATTATTGTGTCTTTATTGTATTATTATCGTATTATTATTAAATAAAGGTTTGCTAATTACTGTCAATATAGAGTATAATGTATTAAAGACCATATGTTATGTGATGCTTGAATGTAAAAATGTAAAAACATTATAAGCATTGTATGATTATGGCATTTACATTTTTGTTAATGGAGGATAATGTTATGTCTTATATGGACGAGTACAAGCGTTGGGTAGAAAACGTTAAGGATGAAGAACTTTCAGAAGCATTAAAAAATATGGACGAGACACAGGCAGAGGATGCTTTCTATCGTGATCTTGCGTTTGGTACAGGTGGTTTAAGAGGGACTATAGGTGCTGGTACTAACAGAATGAATATATATACTGTAGCTAAGGCATCACAGGGACTTTCAGATTATCTTGTTAAATCATTTACTGAACCATCAGTAGCTATAGGTTATGATTCACGTATTAAATCAGATGTATTTGCAAAGACAGCAGCATCAGTATTTGCAGCTAACGGAATTAAGGTTAATTTATGGCCTAGACTTAATCCTGTTCCAACAGTATCATTTGCAACAAGATATCTTCATGCATCAGCAGGTGTTATGGTAACAGCATCTCATAACCCATCTAAGTATAATGGTTATAAGGTATATGGTGCTGATGGATGCCAGATTACAACAGAAGCAGCAGCAGCAGTTCTTGCTGAAATAGAAAAGCTTGATATATTTGCTGATGTTAAGAAGATGGATTTTGATGAGGCTGTTAAGGAAGGAAAGATTGAATACATATCAGATGATGTTCTTACTGCATTTATAGAAAAGGTTAAGAGTCAGTCAGTATTGTTTGGTGAAGAGGTTAATAAGAATGTATCTATTGTATACAGTCCTCTGAATGGTACAGGCTATATTCCAGTCACAAGAACTCTTGAAGAGATGGGATATACGAACATAACTATAGTAGAAGAACAAAGACTCCCAGATGGAAACTTCCCAACATGCCCATATCCAAACCCAGAGATAAAAGAGGCTATGGCACTCGGTATGGATTATGCAAAGCGTAACAATGCAGATCTTCTTTTAGCTACTGACCCTGACTGTGACCGTGTTGGTATAGCTGTTAAGGACAAGAACGGAGATTATCAGTTGTTGACAGGTAACCAGACAGGAATGCTGCTTTTTGATTACATCTGTTCACAGAGAACAAAGCATAACAGAATGCCAGCTGATCCAGTTATGGTTAAAACTATTGTTTCTATGGATATGGCAGAGCAGATTGCAAAGAATTATGGCGTAAAGGTTATTAATGTTCTTACAGGCTTTAAGTTTATAGGAGAGCAGATTGGATTCCTTGAAAAGCAGGGTAAGGAAGATTCATATATCTTTGGTTTTGAGGAATCATATGGATATCTTTCAGGAAGCTATGTAAGAGATAAGGATGCTGTTAATGGTGCATTCCTTATATGTGAAATGTTCAGCTACTATGCTACTCAGGGTATTTCTTTACTTGATAAGCTTAATGAGCTTTTTGATAAGTATGGATATTGCCTGAATACACTTCATTCTTACGAGTTTGATGGTTCAGCTGGATTTGAAAAGATGCAGCAGATTATGGAAACATTCCATGAAGAAGTAGGCGAGGGTAAGAAGATAGAGAGCTTTGCAGGTAAGAAGATTAATACAGTTCTTGACTACAGCAAGGGTCTTGACGGACTCCCAAAGTCAGATGTTCTTAAGTATCTTCTTGATGGCAACTGCTCAGTAGTAGTAAGACCAAGTGGTACAGAACCTAAGCTTAAGACTTATATAAGTGTAAGTGCAAAGAGCAGGGAAGAGGCAGAAGTTATAGAAAAGAAGATTGCAGACGAACTTGGTGGATTCTTTGCATAATATTGTTGTTTAACACACATTCGGTTGGCGAACTGACGACATAATATAAGTGAAAATCGGTGCTGCACATACATCATCGATGCCAGAAGTTTCAATTGG
>ERZ773157.133-NODE-133-length-92261-cov-82.656291_pt1 | contig 92261 bp, 82 predicted proteins | sample MGYA00511480_ERZ773157 | MGnify/ENA primary metagenome ERZ773157 (study PRJEB29015, sample SAMEA2737863) | human gut metagenome | biome: human gut; feature: human-associated habitat; material: faeces | place: China | collected 2012 ... | reverse complement strand
TCGAAGAGATGATAGGCTGGAATCAGAAATTCAGAACCTTTATTGATCGACTGCTGCCACATGCCGTTGATGCCCGTAGAGAACTTCCAGCCATTCATTTCCGGCGAGAGATAATGCAGGTCGTAATTCATGGTATGGAGCATGAAATCGAGTCCGCATTCCTTCGGATTCTCTTCCTCCTCAAACTCCTGACGGCGGTTCTGCTGATAACCCAGGAGGAACTTCAGATTGCCGTCGCCCAGGAACCAGGAATTATCAAGTACAGCCTTGTAATGATGAATCTGCTGATAAGGCATCGGCTTGCCGTAACTCTTGGCATCGTAGCCTTCCAGAATTTCCAGTTCGCCCGTTTTCTCATCTCTTTCTCCCTCTACGATGCCCGGAGTGAGATGATAATAATCGAGTGTGAGATGCGAATGCCCCTGGCGGTAGTTCCAGCCTAGAAGCTGCGAGAATGCCTGCTCTCTGAGTGATGAACCGAATACATAACCATCGTATTTATTCTTGTAGGCATGCGCCATCTTTCCGCTGTAGCGGGTGTTCCATACAAATCCGCCCTGGTTGCCGGCAAAGTTGAGCGAATAATCAAAAAGTCCGTTGTTGGTTTGATAACCCGTTGAGAAATTTGCTCTCATGTCGCCCTTGGCAAGGGTAGGAGCGGAGTGGAAGATGAGGACGCCTGCCATCGCATCCGATCCATACATGAGACTTGCCGGACCTTTCAGAATCTCTACGGAATGAACCGAAGCGGGGTCGATTTCTATTCCGTGTTCATCGCCCCATTGCTGTCCTTCCTGTCTGACTCCATCATTCACTACGACCACACGGTTAAATCCCAATCCACGTATCACGGGCTTGGAGATTCCGCTTCCCGTGGTAATCTGCGAAACGCCTGGCTGGTGGGCGATGGCGTCGATGATGTTGGTAGAAGGTTGCATTTCGAGCTGGCGGGCAGAAACGAAGGAGATAGGTGCCGGCGATTGCTTCAGTTTCTGGCTGCCCGTCAAGCCTGTTACCACCACTTCGTTCAGTTTCACGCTCGATTCCGTCAGCGGCTGGTGCTTGGTAGAATCGTTTGCCTCTTCTTCATGAATGTTTGTTTCCTCCTTATCATGATTTGCTCTGTTTAAAGCCATAGCAGGGGCTGTTGCCGATGAGCACAGACTCATCAGCAATATTGATTTCAATATTGTTCTCATTATGTTATTTGTTACCTTATTCTGTTAATATTCAATTATTTATGAAAAACAGAGAATAAGGTGGAGCACGGGTAGATTTTACCCCCTTCGCCCTGCACAAGCAAGGAGAGCAGATGGCACGGCGAGGGGAGAGATGGAGCACGGCGATGGCAACCCAAAACACGAGGGATGGAGCCAGATAAGGAGTGCTTTGCAATTGGCAAAGCACACAGTCGTGCATGGTATGCTGTAGGGCTGTCAGATGCCCGTCGTGATGAACATGATGGGCACAATCGGCACAATAGAAATCAGCATGAGTTCCCTGCGCTTCACCATGATGGTGAAACGTAACGGCAAGCAGCATCGGCAAGTAAACCAATAGCAGCAGCCAGGAAATTCTGATTCTCTTATGCGTTATCCTCTGCATTTATCTACAGTCTATGATGATATTTCTAATAATTTGCTAGTCTATACAGAAATATTTTAAAGTATACTTTGCAAAAATACGAAAATATTTCTAACTATACTTCGAAATAATCCAGGAAAACGGCTTGTTTAAGGAAAATTAATGTTTTTCCTATGATTTTCTGTTCCTAAAGTGAAAAGCAAATGGATTGGGCTTACCTTCTAGAGAAAAGGGGATTTTCCTGGGGCTGCGTTCCAGTTGTTCCAGTTGTTCCAATTAATTTTGAGTGGGTTCATATCTTTTGCTTGTCCTTTCTCTTTACTTCTTTATATTATATAATATATTGATTATTAATTAATTATATATATAATATATATAAATATATATAAAAAGGAGGGTAGAAGGGATATGCTGAAAAAATAATTGGAACAACTGGAACTGGAACGCTTCCTCTTTTTCTAGAAGGCTTATTATCAGATAGTTAATATAAAAAGTGGCATTCCAATTAATTGGAAGGAGTCTCAGTCTCAGAGTCTCAGTTAAAAAATAAGGGGGTATCATTTTCCCCTTTTTCTCTTCCTTTCCTTTCTTCAGTTTTATAACTTATTGATTATTAATTAATTATATATAAATATATATATAATATATAAGAATATAAGAAGAAGAGGGGGTGCTTGAAAAACAACTGAGACTCTGAGACTGAGATTTTTTATGCCTTTACTAGAAGTCGGGAATACTCGTAACTCCCTAAAAGGCAGATGTTTATGTGGATGGTGTTTGTGCGTCTCAATTTGCCAGCTTCTTCTTGTAATCAGAAAAAAGAAAATATTTCTTCCAAAAAAGGGGCGTTTTTCGGGATTTTATTCGTATTTTTGCCCTGTCGTTTGATACGATTTCAACAAAAACAATTTAAAACCTAAATAAACTGTTGAATTATGAACATATTGAAAAAGCTATTTGGTGGGCAAAAAACTACCGAAGAAGTGAGAGAAACGAAGGAAAAGGACTTCGACAAGGTGAAATATGATGGTGTTCGTGCTCTCCGCATGCATCAATTTGACCTTGCTGCCAAGTTTCTGGAACAAGCTCTGCAGCTGAATGCAGAAGATTTGGAATGCCGCGACTATCTTTCGCAGGCTTACATCTCTATGGGCAACCTGCAGAAGGCTTACGCCCAGTTGCAGAAAATCTCGGAGGCACAGACTGATAACATAGCAGTATTGCTGCGTATGGCGGATGTGGCGTATATGATGGAGGATTATATCGCCATGACGGATGTGTGCGATAAGGCTCTGCAGCTGGATGCAGAGAATGTAGAGACGTATTTCTTCTATGCCAGAGCCTGCAGAGGACTGGGCGATGCACCCCGTGCCGTGTCGATGCTGACAGGGGCGATAGGCAAGCGTGAGGATTTCTATGCCGCCCGATTGCTTCGTGGCAGCATCCTGTTGGATCAGGCTCAGCTTTCCGAGGCAGAACTCGATGCAACTTTCCTCTATGAGCATATTCCGGGCAACGAGGATGTGCTGTTGCTGAAGGCTCGTGTAGAGAAGGCGCAGGGAAAGATGGAGGAGGCTGAGCAGACCTACGGTAAGGTGATGGATGTAAATCCTTTCTCTATTGATGCGTATCGCGAGCGCAGCGAGGTTCGCAGAAGTCTGGGTGATAGTGCCGGTGCTGCCGAGGATGAGGCTGCAGCCAAGGAAATGAGTGCCGAAATTCCGGAACCATCAGAGGGAATAGAGCAGAAAATCAAGGAGAAAATGCAGCAGATGGACCCCTATAAGGTTTTCCATAACGAATACTGAATAATAGAATTTCATCTTTCTTACTGGAAAAAAATATTTTCCCAGTTAGAAAGATTATTTTTTGCAAGTAGTTCTATAACGGACAGAACCAATCGTCATCGGTCAAAACGGAAAGCCCAAAGCAACTTTTTCACGTATAAGACACGTAGATTGCGTTGAAAAATGAAGTTTGTCGTCTATAAACGATAAAATCTATGCATTTTTATCGTCTATAAACGATAAAAAGTTGTTGTTTTTGTCGTCTATAAACGATAAAATATGTATCTTTGCACCGGATTCAGTAAAAAGAAAGGGAATTATGACGAAGGATTTGATTAAATTACTGATAATAGAGTATCAGGCTTATGTTACTCAGGTAGAACTGGTTCATCGTGACGTAGAGCTCATGGATGGACTGAATTACGTGTTTGTAGGATTGAGACACGCAGGAAAATCGTATCTGATGTATCAGCGCATAGCACAGCTGCTGGAACAGGGGCATAAGCGGGAGGAAATCCTGTACTTCAACTTCGAGGATGACCGTATTGACTCCTTGGATGTGACCGACCTTGACCTGATAAAAACCTGTTATGAAGAAATGTATGACAGTCGTCCTATCTTCTTCCTCGACGAGGTTCAGCTGGTAGATAGATGGGAAAAGTTTGCCCGCAGGTTAGCAGATCAGAAATATCAGGTTTACATCACGGGTAGTAATGCCAAGATGTTGAGCAGCGAGATAGCGACAACACTCGGTGGCAGGTACATGATACATGAGGTGTATCCCTATTCCTTTGCCGAATATCTGAAGGCGAGCGGTATTGATGTAAAGGCAAAGAATGCCCTCTATGCTTACGCTAAGGATATTGTAAGACTCTCTAATATCTATTTCCAGCATGGAGGTTTGCCAGAGACTGTGGGGATGAAGGAGCCAAGGTCGTGGATGAGCAATCTCTTCAGTAAAATCTTCTTCGGTGATTTGGTGGCTCGATATAAGATTCGTAACGACTATGCCCTGCGAGTAATGATTCGCAAGATGGCAGAAAGCGTGAAGCAGCCATTATCTTACAGCAGAATAGCCAGTATCGTGAGCAGTACCGGAAAAAAACTCAGTACGGATGCCACGATAGCTTATGTCGGCTACATGGCTGACACCTGGCTCATTTTGCCGTATGAGAATTTGTTCGGAAAGTTGCAGGACAAGGAATCCAACCGCAAGTATTATTTTACTGACAATGGTTTGCTTCATCTTTTTCTTGTAGATGCAGACACTTCGTTGCTGGAAAACATAGTTGCCGTCATGCTCAGGCGGAAATATGGTGACGGCAGCTTTTTCTGGAACAGCAGGAATGCCGAGGTAGATTTTGTGATTCCGGAAGAAGAATTGGCCATACAGGTTTCCTATTCTATGGCAGATCCCGATACTTTCCGGCGGGAGACAGATGGGCTGATCAAGCTTTCTTCTGTCCAGAATGTCAAGCGGATGATTGTTGTGACAAAGGACGAGGAGGATATTGTAGAGAAGGATGGTTGCCGCATAGAGATAATCCCTCTATGGAAATGGCTGCTGGAATTCTGATTCCTTCTTCAGATGCTTGTAAAGCCACAGGAAGGCGGGAATGAGGAAGAGATCTGCCATGACCCACGCCACAGGGTCGCCGAAGCAGACACCCGTCCAAGCCAGGGCAGGCACCAGCCAGAGACTCACACCGCATCTCGCTATCATTTCCATCACGCCACTCAGCATCGAGAGGTTGCTGTAACCCAAGCCCTGGATGCTGTAGCGCAGGATGGTGAGCAAGCCCAGACAAGGATAGAAATAGTTGGCGATGCGCATAAACTGGGCAGCATAAGTTACCACCTCCGCCTCGCCCTTATCCACGAAGAGCATCATCATCTCGTCGGCAAACGGATAGATGAGCAGGAAGGTGAAGACGAAATAAACCACCATCATCCTGATGGCAGCCCTTACGCCCTGACCGATTCTATCCAGCTTCCTGGCTCCCAGGTTCTGACCGCAATAGGTAGCCATCGCCACTCCGATGTTCTCGAATACGCAGGTAAAGAGATATTTGATGCGCATAGAGGCAGTAAATGCAGCCACATAAACCGTTCCCAGGGCGTTGTTGGCACTCTGGAGCATGATGAGGCCGATGGCAGTAATGGAGAACTGCAATCCCATCGGAACGCCGTTGTTCAGCAGAATGCTTATCTTCTTATTATCGAAATTCCTTTCTTCTCCCTTCGGAATCAGAATCTGCATTTTCTTCTTGATAAACCAGATACAGAGCAGCACGGAAATTCCCTGTGAAAGCCAAGTGGCAATACCTGCTCCCTCTACACCTAACCCCATACCGAGAATCAGAATGCCATCTAGAATAATGTTGATGACGGAGGCTGTGATGAGGAAATAGAAAGGCTGTTTCGAGTTGCCCAGAGCACGGATCTGACTGGAGAGCAGATTGTAGGCGATAGTGAAAGGAATCGCCGCAAACTGCAGCATCAGGAAGATGTAGGCATCATCGAACACCTCTTTCGGCGTATTCACCAGATGCAGAATCTTTCCGCAGAAGATGCAGGAAAGGAAGGTGATGACCACGGCAAACACCACGGCGATGCGGATGCTGTTGCTTACGTAAGCCCGCATCTTGGCATAATCCCTGGCGCCGAAAGCCTGGGCGACAGGAATAGCAAAACCGGCACAGGAACCGTTGCAGAAGCCCATGATGAGGAACATGATGGAGCTGGATGCGCCTACTGCCGCAAGAGCTCCCACGCCAATCCATCTTCCTACGATGGCGGCATCGATAATGAGATACATCTGTTGAAGGATGTAACCCAGGATTAGTGGAATCGCAAATTTGATGATGGCTCGCAAAGGCGAACCTACAGTCATGTCATTAGTAGAGTTCATTTCCCACTTTCTGTTTGATTTGTGCCATTTTGTTGCGGCGCTCGATAGAGAACGTATCTCCGTGGGCTTCCACATAATCGAAGAGCATGAACGCCTTGTTCAGGAGTTCATCTCTTGCGGGCTGCCCCACGGTATCCGCCTCGTGATAGTAGAGTTCGGCAAGCATATCCATCTTGGAGAGTCGCTTCTCCTCGTCCTCTATTCTTGCCATCGCCTTCATCACGTCTTCTATGGTGGCGATGCTGTAGAAGGCGTAAGGGCCTACATATTGGTTGTAGAGCTCCCTGATTTTCTCACGTCTCACTTCTATCTCTTTCTTTTCGAGCATTCTTTCGAGTGCCGCCATAAACTCGCGAATCAGTCGCTGTATGTAGTCTCGTTGTAGCATAAAATAGTCTTTATTTTATTCATAATTATTGATTGCCTCCACATACTCCCACAGTTTCTTGTAGAAAGGATGCTTCGTCATCGTGTCCTTGTTGCCCAGGATGATGAGTTTCATTCGGGCTCTCGTCATCGCCACGTTCATGCGACGGAGGTCTTTCAGGAATCCGATCTGTCCCTCGTCGTTGGAACGTACCAGGGAGATGAGGATCACGTCTCTTTCCTGCCCCTGGAAACCATCTACCGTGTTTACGCTGATCAGACGGCGGTAAGGCTTGAAGAACTCATACTTTTTGATGAGTTTCTTGAGATATTGTACCTGGGCACGGTAAGGCGAAATGATGCCTACATCGATTCTTTCCTCCAAAACGCGCTGTTTGCCTATCTTGGTGAAGTATTCCGCCAGGGTGAGCAGGGTAAGCTCGGCTTCTGCCTTGTTGATGCGCCCGAAACTCTCGCCCACAAACTGCTCCTTGAAGTTCAAATCAGAATTCTGATTGGCTGCAGATACAGAAGATGCTGTGGAAGCAGAATCCTCAGGAGCATCTTCCCCTTCTATCGTTATCTGATTCTCCTCGTTCGAAGTATCAATCCACGTTATCGGATGGTCATAATCCAATACGCTCCGGTATTTGATCTGAGGCGCACTCTCCACCTTGCCCCCGTAGAACCAGTCGCTCGAGAATCGCATGATTTCGTCGTTCATGCGGTATTGGATTTTCAGCAGGGTTACTACCTCCGGCTTGTTTTCGGCGATGCGCTCCATCAGGGTCTTGCCCAGTCCGGCTCTTAATGCCGCAATACTCTTTACGGTAGGCGGCAGCTGACAATGGTCGCCTGCCAGAACCACCCGGCTGGCTCTCTTCATCGGAATCCAGCAGGCAGCTTCCAAAGCCTGCGCAGCCTCGTCGATAAAGAGGGTACCGAACTTCATGCCTTCCAGCAGATGATGGGCTGAGCCTACGAGGGTACAGGCGATGACACGCGCCTCGCCAAAGAGTTCTGCGTTGATGCGGAGTTCTATTTCGGCAGCACGGCTCTTCAGCCTGTCCATCTTCTGATGATAGTTTTCGCTACCCTTCTTTCTGTTCTTTCTTAATTCCCTGATTGCCTTGCGGATTGCCCAAAGCTGAGGGTAATCAGCATGGCTCTCAAAGCGGCGCTCGTAGGTGAAGCCCAGCATCTTGTCGTTCACGCGGGTCGGGTTTCCGATACGGAGCACGTTGATGCCTCTATCCACCAGTTTTTCTGATATCCAGTCTACCGCCATGTTGCTCTGTGCACACACCAGCACCTGACTCTCGCGCATCAGGGTTTCGTTGATGGCTTCTACCAGGGTTGTAGTCTTTCCGGTTCCCGGAGGTCCGTGAACGATGGCCACATCCTTCGCCCAAAGCACCTCGTTCACAGCCCTTTCCTGGGTAGGATTGAGCCAAGGGAACTTCATCGGTTCGAAGGAAAATCTTCCTGCCTTCTGATGGGAATAGAATAAATCGCGGAGATAAGCCAGACGGTTGTTCTTCGCCTTCATCACGCGGTCCAAGGCCTCGAACATCAGTTTGTAGCTGGTTTCGTCAAAGGATAGCTGTACGCCGATAGGGTCGGTTGACTGCTGAAGTTCGAGCAGAGGGGCAGAATCGGGTACGGTAATCACCATTCTGTCGCCATCCACATAACTCACGGTTCCGGTGAAGGAGAAATATTTAAGTTCTTCACTTCTTTCACTTCTAAAGAACATGACGGGGCGACCGAACTCAAAATTGTGCTCGATATCCTGGTCAGAGGTACGGAAGACCTCAATGGCTGTTTGGTTCAGCGAATTATAAAAGCTCTTTCCCACCTGTAGCGGGAACCAGGCATCACCTCGTTTCACCTTCCGCTGCATGCCCATCTGTTCGGTAAGCTTGCGGAAGGCTTCTTTCTCGGTATAATACTCCAGCTGGAGCAGGGTGCGTTGCTGCAATAATGCCTGAATTGGTGAAATCTGTTCCATATAGGGTGCAAAAGTAGCGTATTTCTGCCGAATATGGAAAGAAAAAGAGATAAATATGTTTAAAGTTCCTGCTTTATTTATCCCAAAGCTGATAGTCGATTACCTTATTGTCGTTGGGCTGAATGCTGTCGCTTGCCGAAGATGCAGGTTCTTGGGCATTCTTTTCCAGATGATAATAACTCCCGGCCAGGGCTGCCAGTAGGGCGATGATGAGGGCACAGAGCAGGAGCAAGGCGTGGCGGTAACGGGGCGTACAGGACAGGCGCTGGCGCAGTTGGGCGATGTTTTGCGGACGGCTTTGCGGGTCGCGGCAACTACAGATTTCTGCCATTTTGCTGAGCGCCTTATCGCCCGTAGCCTTGGCCATGTCGCCCAGAACCATGCCCAGAGAATAAATATCGGCACGCGGTTCAGCCTTGGCAGCTGGTAGCATCTGTTCGGGAGCAATATAGCCCGAAGTTCCGGCTGGCGATTTCAATACGCAGAAAGAATCGCTATCCGAGAGACCGAAATCGATGAGCTTCACGTTCTGTCCGTTATGTGTAATCATGATGTTGGAAGGCTTCAGATCGCGATGAATCATCTGTTTGTTGTGCATGTATTCCAGCGCATCCATCAGCTGTCCTGCTATCTTGCGGGCGAGTTCTGCCGAGAGGGCATTCTTCTTGATGAGCTGCTCCAGATTATCGCCGTCAATATATTCCATCACCACTACCGTGCCCAGGTTGTCAACCTTTTCCAGGTCGATGGTACGGCAGATATTGGGATGTTCCAGCTGCTGGCCTATTTCAAACTCCTTGGCGAGTGCCTGGCGGTAAATAGGGGTGTAGAGAAAATCGTTCTTGAGACATTTCAACATGAAACGCTTGCCGTATTTGGTGGCTGTAAAGATGCGTGTATGGCCCGAAATAGACACGTAGCATTGGTGGAGATTGCTGAATGCATCCTCCACAGGCAAGGGGCTTGAATTGCTCATCTCCTTGCTGATATCCTCGGTAAATCCCGATGTCGTTTTCTTCTTCTTTTCTTCAGTTTCTTCCATGCTCACGGATTCCTCTTTTTCTTGATTACTGTTTTTTTATTTCTCGTTGATGCTGATGACGGTAAGTCCGCCGTTTCTGCCGGCTACGAACGAGGCTGTACGCTCGCCGCCACGCTCGATGTAGGGCAGGTAGAGGGGCTGCTCCTTGATGAAACAGCCTGTTACGAAGCGGTCGCCAGGCTGCAGCTTGCTGTTCTCTGATTTTTCTATTTCATAGGTGCTGTCGCCCAGATAGCGGAGCTGCAGCAGACGGTTGGGACTCCAACCGATAGAAATAAGAGTACCTTCTTGTAAATCGCTACTTACCAGCTGGTTTGCCTTGAAGAAGGAACTGTTGTACTTGGTGCTTGTCTTGAGCCAATGGGTAAATTCCATGTAGTTCCGATGACCGATATATTGGGAAAGTATATCGAGGGTTACCATGCGTGGCTTGTGATTGTCGCTCACATAACCATAGAGTCGTTTGAGGGTGGATGGCGAAATAGTTCCACTTGCTTTCTTCTCCAGATAGAGTGAAAACTCTTCGAAGTCGGTTGTCGTGGCAAGAATCTTGCCGTATTTCTGTTCTACGAGTGATTTGAGCTCTTCTATTTCGGGTGTTGTCATAATTTATCTTTTAATTATATGATTATTCAACATTTTTATTCTTCTACTATATGGGTGAATTTACCCCATATTTTATGGTTCTGATATTTCTTTTTCATGCCTGCAGGCACGTGGAGCACGCAGGTGGCGAAGAAGTCTTCTACCTTGTTGGCGAAGGCGTTTTCTTCGCAGTAAGGAATCATGGAAGCTGAAACATAAAGGTCGGTAAGCGGACTTCCGTCGAAGGCGTAGTTGCTGATTTGTTCTGTGTTGGCTCCCAGATACACTTTCGTGAGTTTCCGGCAGCCTTGGAAAACGCCTGTAGGAATCAGCTTGATGCCTGCCCCAAGATGTATTTCCTTTATCTGACTGTCCATGAAGGCGCCTTGACCTAATGTTTCAACGTTGTCTGACAGATAAAACGCCTCGATGCTGCATTCCTTGAAGGCGTAGGCGCCAATGGAGGTAAAGGCGGAAGGAAGGGTGTATTTGCCCTTCTTGCCCATCGGAAACCAGATGATTCTGTTGCCTTCTGCATTCAGCAACACGCCGTCCTGACTCTTGTAGTTAGCGTTGGCAGGCGAAACCGTAAGGGCTTCGAGCGCCGTGCATCCGCTGGAAGGGAGAATGCTGCCTGCTGAGGCAGGAATTTCTATCTCGCGGAGCGAAGTACAATCGGCAAATGCATCTTTCTCTATGGTGGTTGCATCGGCTGGGAGAACTACGTGGGTGAGTTTTTCGCAACCGGCAAATGTGCCTTGCACAATCTGGTTTTCTGCAGCTTCGTGATGATAAGGACCTACCATTCCGCCTGCTGCGAGGTGAACGTCGGTAAGGTCTATATCCGATAGCTTGCCAGGGGTGACTGCGTTATCGTTGTCGCGCCCCATCATCATTCTCATACAGCTGAGGTCTTCGCCGTTCAGGGTTCCGGCTATGGTCAACTGGGTATATTCGTAAAGATGATTGCCCATCAGCTGGATCAGTTCACCTGTTTCGTTTAGCGTAATGGCGTCGCTCGTATCATATTTGATGGCGGTTCCTATGGTTTCTCCTACCATATTCCGAGCGAAAGGCTGGAATTCATAGTGGGCATTCCGCTCCAGATTTCCGATGCGCAACTTGATTTTTCCCTTCTTTCCGTCAAAGTTTTCTACGATGCATTTCTGCTTGTTCTCCGGCTCGCCGGTCAGATAAACGTAGCATCCAGTTTCGGTCATCGGCTCGCCACCATCATCGGTTATTTCGTAGCTTACGAATGCGCTCATCGGTCCGTGGCTCAAGAGCGTAGCCGACGATAGTTTCGGACTTATATTGGGCTGGGTGGTGAAACTCATCATGTTGCTGGTTGTGGTTGTTCGCCCGTTGTTGCCCTGCAGCATATAATAATAGGTAGTGCCCGCTTTGAGCCCCGTCAGAACCAGCGAGACGTCAGCTCCCTGGGCATGAACCTCGCTGGTATTGAGGTTCATGCTCTCCGAAGTGCCGTATCTGAACAGGAGTTTCGGCATTTCAGTTTCTCCCTCTATGGTGGCTGATCCGTTGAGGGTTGCCTCTGTTCGGGTGATGTGGGTCGCCTCTGTGGTTATCAGGTGCGGTTCCAGATAGGCAGGCTTATCGCTATTGCTGCAACCTGCCATCATCATGTTTCCTATCAGGAGGGCAAGAAATCTGATGCTGCGTAATATGCTTTTTATGTTCATTTCTTACTTCTTTTGTTTTCCGATTTTAATACCTATGCCGATGCTGCCCTGCCATTGTTTCCCGGCGATGGTGATGGCTGAGGCTGCGATGCTCACTCTGTTGAACGAGGCGAGCACACCCAGCTGGGCTGCGAAGCCTTTGTCGGTAAGGTCTTCGTTGAGCAGGTATCCGCCTCCGCTGCTCTCGGTCTGCTGCCAGGCTGTAGCGGCTTTGCCGTAGCCTACGCCTTCGAAGAGACAGAAGCCATGCGTGATGTGGTGGATGGCTCCAGCGGTAAAGGTGTAGTTCTGGTGGCGTGTATTGCCTGTATAATAAGGTTTGATGCTGCTGCCCGGCGTGAAACCTTCTTTGTTGCAGGTTCCCTCTGTGCTGCCTATGCTCTTGAGGTTGCTGCTGGCATGGATGAAGAAGCCGTGGCGGCGCATCAGGGCGAAGAAGAGACCATAGGACGGTCCGTCTTCATGAAGGGATAGCGTGGCGAGCGTGTAGAGGGCGAGTGGCATCTTCTTACGTACTTGTGGGATGGCAATCGTATCTATTACCGTCTTTATCTCTACGATGGTGTCGTGCTTCTCCTGGATGATAGGAGTAGGCTTGGGCAGTTTCAGTTTCAGCTCGTAGGTCATTCTGCTTTCCAGCGGTTTGCTGAACCGGTAATCGCGGAGCACGCCCCATTCCGGATGCTTGATGGTGAGCAGTTTGGATCCTTTAGGAAGATAGAGCCAGATTTCGCCCACTTTATCTTTTCGCGATACGATTCCGAGCGGGGTGGAGAAGGCAAAGTCGGAGGGCGCTTCTACCTTCACCAGGGCGCAAGGTTCATCGTTGAGGTCGCGCACGGGGGTGATAAAGGCACTCACGTCGTTGGGCAACAGGCGAAAACCTGCTACCGAAAACTCTTGTGCCTGAACGGATGCTGACCACAGGCTTAATATGAATAAGAGTATCATCATATTATTCTAAATTAAAGTCTTGTATACTGATTACATCGTCTCCGCTATGTACGGTTCCTGCCGGTTGCCAGGTGCGCACGTGGATGAGTGGCATGGACGGGTTGCGGAAATCCCAGAGCAGAAAGAGATAGCCGTCGTCTGCGTAGCGGTCGCTCTTGTATTGCTGCCGGAGGGTGACGCCGTAAATGCCGTCCATCGTAGGATGGCGCATGATGCGGAATCCCGAGAATTTCAAGTCTATCTTCTGGTTGGCTGTAAATACCTTCGCCAGTCTTGAAATATAGTCTTTCTTCGAGTGAATGGCGTAGGTTACCTTTGCTTCAGCCTGACACTTGTTGTCGTTGGCTACTGGTTTTATCACGTTTCCTACGATGATGAGTGCCTTGTCGCTAAACACCTGTTTCAGGAAATCTAGATCCTTGGTGGTATAGGCTCTGCGGAAATGTTCGCAGTAGTTGAGGATGGTATGGCGGCGTCTGGCATCGGTCTCTGTGAGTTTACCCTGCATGATTTTCGAGGCTTCCTTGTAGAAAGGATTCGACTGTGCCATCGTCTTGAGATTTACCTGCGAAAGATGGCTGGTCTTTCCTGCTTTTGGTGCATTCGCTTGCCTGCTTGCCTGTTCTTCCGGTTGGTAATCAGCCGCACTCTTCGTGCCTTCTTCCGTCTCTCCGTTCATCAGCATCTGCGCCTGCTGCCTGTTGGCTTCCGGAACCGCATTTTTATTGTCTTCTGTGAATACTACCATACCCTGGCGGTCGATAAATCCCTCTCTCTTAGAGTTTTGCTCGCGGAACCGGAGCTGCCCGTTGCGGAAACGAGTGTCTAGCAGACAACCACGCAAAGGGATGGTAAACAGCTCGTTACCGTCTGCATCTTCTACCACGTATCGCTTGCCTTTCGCGCCGTTGTCCTGTTCTACAAGTTCCAGTCCTTCGTTCACTCCGTATCGGATTTCATGACAGTTGCCTTTATAAACGGCAGAGGGCAGCAGCCACAAGGCTGCCACCCATCCTCCGAGAAGGAGTGCTAGAAGGGATAATATCAATACCGTCTTCTTCATTTATAATTCTATGTATTCTTATCATTCATAGCCCTTCGGGAGAAAGGCTTTTTTATTTATTTCCCCCAGTTCTGAATCTCGCCGCCTATCTCTATCTTCACCTGGTCTGGGTTATCAGAAATAATGAAGTTGACAAGATGTTCGGTTCCGGGTTTAAACTGGAATCTGCTCTCGTAGAGATAACTTACACCTTTCATTACCACCTCGATGAGTGGTCTTCGGTTTTCGATGCGTTGAGGCACGATGATGGCCGAGTAGATGTAGTCGCTCTCCTGATGGGCGATGATGCTCTGCTGGGTTCCCTTCACATAACGGGTTGCCACGCCTGCCTGAAGGTCGATGGTGGCTGTAGGTACCGTGCTGTGGATGGTTACCTGGGCATGGGTAGGCATGTCTCCCTCAAAGTCTTCGCCCTTGATCAGGCGTATCTTGATCTTGCTCATGATGTGCTTGAAGTTGAGGCTGATAGGGGAGTTGGATGCCTGGATGTCCTTGCTGGTGGCAAAGAGCAGGTCGCTTGCCTCGTAACCGCCGGGTGCAGTTGCCGTCTTCGGGGTACTCTGGTCGAGGGCTACGCTGAAAGGCTGGTCTGTCGTGCTGCTTATGCCCTGGATGTATGGGTAGTAAGCGTAGGCGTTGTAGGTGCCTTCGTCCCAATAGAGGGTGCGGGCGGCTTCCCATTTGTTGCCATCGTAGGTGAGCGCTTCGTTGTTCACGAGATTGCCGCCTATTTCGAGTGGAGCCTTGCTTTCTGCCATGTAGAGACCTATCTTGTCGTTTGACTCGAAACTGGTTGCCGTGGCACGGCTCTGGCCGGGATAGTTTACGGCAAAAGTCATCGGCGTAGATTGGGCATCCTTGTAGCGGGAGGTTGTTTCCACCTCCTCGCTACATGAAACCATTCCTAATATAGCCAACGCAAAACTGGCGTATCTTATTATATGTTTCTTCATTTTTTTCTTGTTTTAATGGTCCATATTCTGATTTACCTTGCCTTCGCTCTTAACGATGCTTTCTAACCTTTGCCATTTTCAGCGGACTGCCTTTATGGAAGACTGGAGCATGCTGGTAGGTTCCGGATGTGCGTTGGTCGCCATTGCCGCCGAAAGCACGGCTCTCTACGATTCCCGCATCTCGCTTGTCGTTCTTAACGAAATCTTCAAAACTGTAGGTTTCTCCGGCATAAGCCTTGATGCGCTTCACGATACTCTCACGGCTGATGGTGCTGTAGTAAGGAATATCGTTGTTCATGCAGGAGTTCGGCTCCGAACGGAATACGCCTCGGTTGTGCATGTAGCCTCCCTCGTAGATATCTACGATGTCGCTATATCGGTCGTCGAAAATCAGATGACTCCAGCCTACGCTATGCATCTTGCCGGTAAGTTCCAGGTTGTCGTACCAGCCGAGTGACTTGGCAGCGTTGAATTCAAGAACGTGTCCGCAGCAAGAACATCCACAGAAATCGATGAAGGCGTTGTGATAAATGTACTCATCGCCCAACTTTCCGAATCCGTGTCCGCCTGCTTCATGCTGGATGACGCCACGGGTATCGAGCGGATAACCGTAGGTACTCTGAGGACAGAAGGCAATAGCAGAACCATCTTCCCACATCTGGCAGATGCCGCCGTAATCGGTAGAATTAGGAACCATGATGATCAGGGTCTGATTCAGATTGCCCTTGTTGACGGTTGGAGCGCCCAGAGCATAATCGAATACTTCGTCATAATCTGCCTTCAATCCTACGCCACCGGTAAAGGTGGTATTGAATCGGTTGTAGCGGATGGTGTTCACGGTTCCTACGCCCGATTCCGTAGAAAGCGGAATGGCTGTATAGACGTTGAAGTAATCACGGTAAGTCTTGTAAGGCTCGATACCGAAGAAATACTCCACTTCCTGCTTGATATCCTTCAGATATTTGCCGCTGGCAATATCCTTTGCGTTAAAGCCGTCGCCGAGCAGCACGATGTTGATTCCACCATTATTGCCCTTGGTAGCCTTCTGCAGGGTAATCCATTCGTCCTCGCCATATTCATAACCATACTGCGAAACGCTACATTCGTGGGTATAGTCTTTGTCTTTCAGGCGGAATACCACCTTTCCATCACGACTATCAGCATTCTTAGCCATTCCCTTGATAGTCAAAGTAACTTCTGTCTTCTTGTTGCCGCTGGCAGGAGAAACCTCACACCAGTTTGGCTTGCTGGCTACTTCCCATTCGCCCTCGGCGTTAATTACCAGTTTCTGCTTATGCTCCGTGCTCAAGGCGCAAGCTACAGATGGACGGCAAACGAGCTCGTGGTGAGCTGCGATACGCTTGAAGTCGCACCAGCCTGGTGCTGCTTGATATTGGGAAATGGCAGATTCAGGTACTTCGAGAGTGAAGTTATCCTTGGCTACGCCATTGAAAGCTCCGCTCAAAACACGTGCAGGAACCTCTCCTCTACAAACGATGCTGTAAATGCCAAAATCGTTGGCAAAAGCACCTCCATTATCTCCCCATGTTGGTTCATAACCAATACTAGACAGACTTTCTGGGAAAATAAGTTGTTCTATACTACGGCAATTAGCAAAAGCTCCAGCCCCAATTGATTCTAGCCCGTCAGGAAATTCCAAAGTACCCATCAGGCGCCAGTTCCCGGCAAAAGCGTTTCTGCCGATAGATACAAGACCTTTTGGTAATTTTAATTCTCCAGAAAAATCACATCCAGCAAATGTACTCTCGCCTACAGAAGTTAAGTTTTTAGGTAGGTTCAACTCTCCTTTTAGTGGAACATTATTAAAAGCACCTTGATTGATGCTTGTTATTCCATCATGAAGTTGGAGTGTACCATTAAAACCTGTACCGCCAAATGCGTTTTGATTAATGGTTTTTACACCTTGTGGTATTTTAAGACTTCCCGTAAGATTATTGTCATTACAAAAAGCCCCATCACCTATGTATTCAAGTTTATCAGGTAAAACTAAATTGCCGTAATAACCTGGATTCGATGCAAATACATTATGTCCAATATATTTCAGATTGTTTGGCAACTTTAACTCACAATTAAAATGACAGCCGTCAAACGCACCTCCAATATCTACTGCACCTCCACCTCCAATATATTCCAAGGTTGTTGGTAGAGAGAGCGAGCCTGTTAAGGAATTACACCAAAGAAATGCACTAGGACCAATGCGAGTTACTCCATCTGGTATGATGATAGAACCAGTTAGATTTACACAATCTCTGAAGGCTCTTTCACCAATACCTGTAAGACTATCTGGAAGAACGACACGGACTAATGTGTTCTTTTCATCAAATGCACGTTGATGAATTACATATTTTCTCTCGACATCATCATGAGCTTTTTCGCCAGAAAACCATGGTTGTAGGCCAAAAGAACCGTAAACAATAGCTTCTTTCATATTCAGAGATTGAAGATTGCTCATTTCGTCACGCATAAATTCAAAGTCTGTTGGTCCTATCTCGCCGGTAATCTTAAGATTCTTGAGTTTTGTATAGTCCTTATTAGCCGCAGCAATCGCCTCTTTCAGATGCCCTTTCGTTGAGTTGATAACCACGTACTCCTTCGCCGTAGCATCATGGCTTACCAAATCATTCTCCCAAGGAGTAATGCTTTCGCTTACCAAAGTAAGTTTGTAAGCGCCGCTTCCGGTCTGCTTATCTACTTTGATACCGAAGTTCATCATCTTACCAGATACATAGGTAAAAGCCTCGTTCTTAGTGAACTTATAAGGCACGCCGCCGATGGTGATGCTAAAGAGGGTTGTGCCGGCTGCCACGGTTTGAGGAACCACGATGGTGCGCCACTCGTCGTTAGTACGAGATGGGATGGTCATGGTGTTCTCTACAGCACCTGCTGTCTTGATTTCGCCAGTAGAAAGGTTGATGCTTGCCTTACGGGCTACGTTGGCAGTCAGGACAATCTTCTCCAGATTCGCCCATTCGCCCTCAGCAAAGCCGGAACCCTTAATCAGGGTAACGCGGGCATTAGACATGCGATGCGCCATAGGCAAACGGATTACGCTGGTAGTAGGAGCTACATCTGATACCTTGCCCCAGAGGAAATCGCTCGCTTCGTAGCCACCCATTTCGCCATTCTCGGTTGCCTTGCTCTGGTCTTTCTGAACCTCAAACTGATAATCCTCGATGCTCTCAGGATTGGCAAAAGGATAGTAGCCATACACATCAATATGCGTATGCTTGTCTTTCCAGAAAAGGTCATAAGCGGAGTTCCACTTATAGTTAGGCTCATCGAAAGTGTGGCGCACATTATCGCCACGGTTGCCGTTTACCTTCAAGGTTCCAGGCTTGTTTCCCTCGTAATCTACGATATAAACGCCCATCACGTCGCCGTTGCAGAAACCGTTGTCGTTGACGCGGGTTACGGCAAGCTGGTCGATATCGCCCGAAAGCTTGATGCGGTTGCTGTCGTGCTGCTCGGTCTTGTCGCCGAAGAAGTCATCGCTACAGCCTGTCAGGAGCATGGCTCCTGCCGCAAGCAGATATAATAAGGTATGTTTTACTCTTTTCATAAATAATTCGTTTTGGGGAGATGACTTTTCTCTAGAAGAAAGATCATCTCGTATTATTTCTAGGATAGAAAATCGTCTGTACTTTTTTATTCGGCTGTACCACCATAGTCGATACCGTCATCTTCCCACTTGCTGATGTTTACATTCACGCCGTTGCTGGTCTTGCTGAGCGTAACGGTAAACTTATGCTTCTTGCCAGCCTCGAAAGCGGAAAACTTGGATGACTTAGGAAGATTGAAATCTCTGCCGTCAACATTTACGGTAATGAGATTTCCTTCGCCTACGGCTTGCGGAATGATGAGCGCCTTGTAGCTGTTGCCTTCTTCCTTGAGCGGAATGAGGTCTGTATCATCGCCCTTGGCTGTTACGGCACCTGTAGAAAGATTGGCTGTAGCCTGTGTTTTCAGACGGTTGATTTTTACGCTAATCTTGGCTGCAGCAAGCGAAGCCTCTGTAAATCCGTTTCCTGCCACGAGTTTGATAATCATCAGGCTCAATACGTGCTTGGCTTCTATCTTCACGGCGCTTTCTGTAGGAGTTGCATTTGTAGTCTTGCCTATCAGAAGTTCGCTAGCCTTGTAGTTCTCGGTTGTACTCTGGTCTGCATTTACAGTCCAAGGCATCGCCTCTATGTTGCTGATAGAACTTGTATATGGATAATAAATGTAGAAATCGGCGGGGGTGCTGTTGTCTTTCCAGTAGGTTGGAGTTGCAGCCTTCCAGGTTCCATCATAGGTGAATTTCGTGTTGTCTATATAGTTACCTGTCGTTTGGAGTGTTGCGGCATAGCCGTCGGCTTGATGGTTGACGACAAACAGGCCTATCTGGTCGCCCGCTTCGAAAGCCAGATCTGTAGCACGGCTTTGTATCGAAGTGCTGATGTTGATAGGTACTTTTGCTGCAGGGGTAGGCTTTGGTGTCGGGTCCAGTTCGGAACTGCCACCAGAGCATGCGGTTAACGCGAGTAGCATGCTCCCTACGATTGCTAGATGCTTCTTCTGTTTCATGATTTCTTTGTTTAATATGATTACTTTTCCTAGGTGTATCTGGAACTGTCAGTTTCATTTACTCTGCAAAGGTATGAAAAAATGTGGTGTTATACAAGTTCATAATGGTCCATATATGGAAAAAGTTGCTAAACAACATATTTTCAGAGGCTAAAAGGAGGGTGAACTCAAAGAAAAAAGGCAGTTTCCTGCATGTAGGAAACTGCCTTTCTCTTCAAAGTGGGGATTGCCCCGTCTGTTATCTGATGATTTTCATTACATCTTCGATGGTGCGGTTGAATGGTCCGCTGTGCTCCAGCTTGATGGTACACATGGCTGCCGCAAACTTGCCGGCTTCTACCGGATTGGCTCCCTGCAGGCGCTTGTAGAGATAACCTGCCGAATAGGTATCGCCGCATCCGGTAGCATCTACTACTTCATGAGGAGGATAGGCTGGAATGTCGTAGAACGTATCATCTACATAAACCAGCGAACCCTCGCTACCCAGGGTGATGATAACCTCGGCTACGCCCCAGGCATGAATCAGCTTGGCGGCTTCCTTCGGGTCCTTCAGTCCGGTAATGGTCTCCATTTCGGTCTCATTCACCTTCAGATAATAGGTGTTCTTGAGCACATCTAGCTTGTCCTTCCAGTCGATGGCGTAAACTTTCTCGTCTCTCACCTCGCGCAGATATCCCTGCACATCGATGGAAACTTTTCCCTTCTTGGCAAGAAAGGCAACCACTTCTGGCGAGAAATCATCGCTCAGCAGACTGCCCAGGTGGAAGACCTTGGCCTCTACATGCTCCAGCTGCTGGATGGTAAAAGGATCTGCCTTGGCAAGCACACGCTGCTTACGGTCGTTAGGATTATCGCCATAAATATTCTCGAAGAAAACCGTATTGCGCGATGGGTTCAAGGTGACGTCTATTCCAGCCTTGAGCATCTTTTCAACCGGTTCCTTCTCGGTAGGATCCATCGCCGTAATGAGCGAGAAACTTACATCCTTTGGCAATTGGTTGATGGCGTAGGCAAAATAAAAAGAGGTGCCGCCAGCCATGTAAACCGTACTGCTCGGGGTCACGATTTTATCCTTTGTTACGTGCCCAATACAACAAATATCTTTCATTCTTATTACATTTTTCGGATGCAAAGGTACTGCAAATCGAGAATAATACAAAAAAAAATGGGAATTATTTTGTTTTGCTCGCATTTTAATGTACCTTTGCATCAAGAAAAAGCAATTTTAAAATATTATCTAGAATAGATATAAAGAAACATTATGTGGTTTGATAATTTAATCAACGTGCATTCGGCGGTGCAAGGCATCGTCATCCTGTCTTTGATTTGTACTTTGGGTCTTGCCCTCGGCAAGATTCATGTCAAAGGAATCTCCCTTGGCATAGCCTTCGTATTCTTCGTGGGTATTATAGCGGGTCATCTCGGTCTCTCTATTGACCAGAACATGCTGGAGTTTGCAGAAAGCTTCGGTCTTACCATGTTTGTGTATGTGCTGGGTCTTTATGTGGGTCCTAACTTCTTCGGTTCGATGCGTCACGAAGGCATTTCGCTCAATCTCTGGAGTCTGGCTGTCATCCTGGTGGGAACCTTGTTCTCGCTCGGCTTGTGCTGGATTTTGCCAATCAGTCTGCCTGATATGATGGGCATTCTGTGTGGCGCCACAACCAATACGCCTGCCCTTGGTGCTGCCCAGCAGGCGTTGCACCAGTTGGGCTTGCCTAGCGAAGGTGCGGCTCTGGGCTGTGCCGTTACTTATCCGTTGGGTGTTGTGGGCGTTATCCTGGCGATGATGCTCTTGCGCAAACTCTTTGTGAAACCGGAAGATCTGGAGATTCGCAAAAATGATGATGACGACCATACGTCTATCGGACAATACGTAATCGTGAATCCTGCCCTGAACGGCAATACCATCGCAGAGATTACGATGATGACGCATCGCAAGTTCATCATCTCCCGTGTGTGGAGAGGCGAACAGGTGATAGTTCCTCAGGCTGATACGGTTCTTCATACGAATGATAATGTGCTCGTGGTTACCAATAAGGACGAGGTTTCGGCGATGCAGATTCTCTTCGGAAAGAAGGTGGATAAGGAGTGGAATAATGATAAGGTAGACTGGAATGCGATTGATGCGAAGGTAGAAAGCCGCATTATCGTTGTAACCCGTCCGGGACTGAACGGTAAGCGCCTGGGCAGTCTGCAGATGCGAAATTCCTATGGCGTGAATGTGAGCCGAGTGCTTCGTGGTGATATCCGTCTGCTGGCTACCGATGATCTCCGTCTGCAGTACGGCGACCGCCTGACGGTAGTTGGCGACCCTACGAGTATCGACCATGTAGAGCTGTTCCTGGGTAATGCCGTAAAGACTCTGAACGAGCCAAACCTCGGCGCCATCTTCCTCGGAATCATTCTCGGTCTTGCTGTGGGAACCATTCCTCTGGATATTCCTGGAATGACGGCTCCTGTACGTCTGGGTATTGCCGGTGGTCCTATCGTGATGGGTATTCTGATTGGTGCGCTCGGTCCTCGTGTGCATTTCATCTCTTACATGACGCGAAGTGCGGGTCTGATGCTGCGAGAACTGGGTCTTGCCCTCTATCTCGGTTGCTTGGGTTTGGCAGCTGGTGGACAGTTCTTCCAGACGGTAGTCCGTCCGGAAGGTTTGATGTGGGTAGGCATCGGCTTCCTCATCACGGTTGTGCCTGTGGTTATCGTAGGTCTCATCATCCTGAAGACCAAGAAGTATGACTTCGGCAGTATCTGCGGAATCCTCTGTGGAAGTATGGCGAATCCGATGGCGCTTACTTACGCCAACGAGACGCTGGATGGCGATACGCCAAGTATCAGTTATGCTACGGTTTATCCGCTCGGCATGTTTATCAGAGTGGTGATAGCTCAGGTTATCGTGATGTTCTTTGTCTGATGTTACGATGTTTTCATCTGTTTCTGCGGATTCTGTCATCCGCAGATATGAAGAAAGGCTGGTTTCGGTTAGAAATCAGCCTTTCTTGTTATAGTCATCTTCTTTCCCGTCATCGGGTGCTCAAATGTGATTTCCTCTGCATGAAGATGCAGTCTTGTTGCCGGCTCGTTGCCATAGAGCGGATCGCCGATGATAGGGGCATTCAGACCTTCCTGATGAGCACAATGCACTCTCAGCTGGTGCGTTCTGCCCGTTTTAGGATAGAGCGCCAGGCGGAGATGGGTATCGTCAATACGCTCTAGAACCTCGTATTCTGTAATGGCTTCCTTGCCCTGTTCGCGGTTTACCATCTGTCGTGGACGGTCTAGGAAATCTGCCATCAGAGGAAGCGAGATGTAACCTCTTCCGCCCTCAGCTTCTTTCAGAATCCGGTTGCACGATTCCTTGTCTTTTCCGCAAACGATGGCTACATACTTCTTCTGAACCCGATGATTCAGAAACTCCTTCTGCAGGCGATGATAGGCAAACTCGGTCTTGGCAATAATCATCAGTCCGCTTGTTGCCATGTCCAGACGATGGACGATGAGCGGACCGGTAGCTTCCTGATATTTTCTGCGCATCAGAGCGTAGACGGAAGGCTGGGCTGCATCTTTCCCCGGAACCGAGAGTAAACCTTCGGGCTTATAGATGACTGCCAGTTCACGGTCTTCGTAGAGCGTTTCCACCTTATTATATATAGTAGTTTCGGTCTGTTGGGTTTCAAAGACTGTTTTAGGCAGCATCCAATGTAGTATCGGTTTGCATTTTCCGTTGCAGGCAGGATAAAACTGAAGATGATGTCTGATTTCTTCTTTCGGACTCTCTCCCCACCAGAACATCGCCATCTGCAGAGGCTTGTAGCCATGCTGGTAAGCGTATTGCAGGAGTTTCGGCTCGCAGCATTCTCCACTTCCGGCAGGTGGAATCTTAACCGCCTCGTCCTTGAAAATCTCCAGCAGGTCCTTGCTTTCTCCTTCCGCATTCAGCATCTGGAATTTCGAAAACAGCCATTGCTGAAGTTCTTCAGATAACTGTTTGCGGAGCTGTTTCGCACTTTTCAAATCCTTTTCGTAGTTTTCATATAGCGTTTCGTATGCCGTCTTTTCGTTTATCGACTTTTTCAGCCTCTTCAGTTCTGCCTTCATGAACTGGCTCTCTTTTATCATCGCTTTCTCCTCTTCCTCGCTCAGAGATTTTCCAGCAGAAAGGGCTTCCTGTCGCCTTGCATCCCGCTTTTCCTTCGCTTCTTTTATCTTTGTCTGATAGTTTGCGATAACTTCCTGGCGCTTTTGCTGCAAATTATCAATCAGGTTTTTCGCCTTTATCAGGGTTTCGTTGGCTTCAAACTGTCTGATTTGCTGGTTCATTTCCGAAATCTCAGCCTCATGTACCTTAAAATATCCGTCGGGTTGGAGATAATCGAACACGGCTGGCACAAAACCTTCCCAGTCGCTTCTGCCGCCAATCTGTCCGCTATAAGCTCTCAGATAGCCAATCTTACTGTTGTCGGCTTCTACGATAAGTACGCCGAACATCTTTCCACGGTCTATTTCCTCCCGCCAGTCGTTTCGCTGTGAGAGTTCATCCTGCAACTCTCTGCATGCTTCGATGCAGAGCGGATGAGGTTCGTAGCTGAATGGATTGTTCATCCTTTCAGGCATATTATTTAGTTCTATATTTTTGAATAAATGCATTTCCATGCTACAAAGATACACATTTAAACGCGTTTTAGTTCATATTTTATATAAAAAATGAGTTTTTCAGTTATTTTTTTGTCTATTTGGATTTTTTGTTGTACTTTCGCAACTGAAACATAAATTCATTTAAATAGTCTATCATGGTAAGCGTATATAGAAAGATAAAGACGATGCAGATTAAGAACGGACTGTGCCTTCTGTGCATATTCGCTCTTATGCTGTTGCTTGCCGCTTGCTTCTCCCTTCACACCCCGCAGGCAGAGGTAAGATCCTTTAGCGTTATCCTGTTACTGGTCATCGGTTTGCTGCTAATGAGCGTGTTGGCTCTCATCGCTTTTCTCCGATACAAAATGTTGCGCAACAAGCAACAGCATCAGGAGGAGATGAACCGGATGATGGCGCTGAAGATGGAGAATGTGCGCAATCGTTTCCCGCCTCACTTCGTGTTTAATGTGCTCAATATCTTTGTCTCTAATCTTCCGAAGGAAGTTGATGTCAAGCCGCTTCATCTCCTGATACAAATACTCCGTTCCTACTTGCTTACATGCGATAAGATGGCGGTAAGTTTGGAGGAAGAATTGCAGATGGTGATGGGTTATTCTTCCCTTCGCCATGAAACCAATCCGTTCCTCCCGAAACCTCGGTTCCATATAGCCAAGGATGTAGATATGAAGCTGATGCTGCCGTCTATGATTATCCAGATTCCTGTAGAGAATGCCCTGAAGCATGCGTTTGTGGGCATGGAAGAAACTGGTGAGACGCCTTCGCTGGATGTTAATATCTGGGTAGAGGACGCGATGCTCAGGATAGAGGTAACTGACAACGGATGTGGAGAAGCGGGGCTATTGACAGAAAAAAGAAGAATGGTTTTGCCAGTACGGGAACCGGATTGAGAATTCTGAACAGCACCATCGAAATGCTTAATGCAAGCAACGAACGTAAGATGTTCTTCAAGATGCAGAGCAACAGAGGAATTCCTGGGGAGGAGAATGCTCCGAAGAAGGGTATGCACGTAAGCATTGGAGTTCCATGTGATTACGATTACGATGTCTTTAAGTAGAAAACTTTTCATAAGAATTTAAAACATACTAATATGCAAGCAATGCAAGATAAAATCAAGGTTGTGATTGTGGATGATGAGCCACAGAGCATCCACAGGTTACAGGATGATTTGGCAACTCTGGAAGATTTTGAGGTGATTGCCACATCCTCTTCGGCGGTATCGGCAAAGAATCTGGTGATGAGCATACAGCCCGATGTGCTGTTCATCGATGTTGAAATGCCTGGACAGACGGGTTTTGAGGTGTTGCAATCTCTGAGAGATGAAATTCCGATGGAACTTATCGTAGTATTTTACAGCGCCTTCGATAAGTATATGATTGATGCGCTCAGAGCCTCTGCCTTCGATTTCCTGTTGAAACCTTATCAGCAGGATGAGTTTGAACTGGTGGTAGACCGAATCCGGCAGAAAATGAAAGATGGAGATGATGTGGATGAAGATGCTTCTTCCGTTCCAGAGTCCTCTTCCTGTTCTTCTGAATCAGTCTTGGCTTCTCAGAAGTCTCAGGATTTTTCGGGAATGAATGGGATGCTGGGAACAGCAGTCAAGCGTCTTGCCATTCAGACCATTTCGGGTTTGTTGATGTTGAAGCCCGATGATGTGTTCAGTTGCACTTTTGATGAGGCTACTCATCTTTGGCAGTTGAAGTTGTCGAATGGGCAGGTTTATAAATTGAAGAGGCAGGCCACGGCAAAGACCATCCTTTCCTTGTCGCCTTCTCTGGCTCAGGTTCGTCAGGATTGCATCATCAATCTCGATTATCTTCTCTGCATCGAGAATTATACGCTCCGCTGCATCTTTTCTCCTCCTTTCGACCATGAGGAAATCACGGTTTCCCGCCGCTGCTATAAGGCGGTAAAGGATCAGTTGGAGATATTGTAGGGATAGGGAAAAAAGAGGGTGTGCAAGATATAGTCTTTGCACGCCCTCTTCTTCTATGTTTTTATTCTTCAGTAATTCCCCAATCCAGTAGCCTGTTTCACTTCTTGGTTTGGAAAACCTAAGAAATAGCCAAATTCATCGCTCGACTTGATGGTAAGGTACCCCGTCTGATAGAGAAAGAGTTCGGCACCACCATTTATGACATCAGAACTCTCAAGAGTCTTGCGTAAAATCGGACAATTTTCGAAATTTTGTAAGCGCAGTTCCATATTGTCCACAAACTTAGGTAGCATGGAGGTTGCTCCTGATGAAACCCAGAAACAGCTCAAGTCTTGTGCGTCGAGTGCATTAAGGAGACTGAAAGGATTGTAGATGTCCACCATGTTTCTGCGACTGAAATGGTATCCATCGTAGTAATCCTTCAGGTTATCATGAGTTTGCTGCAAGGTCCACTCGTTCACTTCAGCCATTCTTTCCAGTTCCGGCTTGAAGTTCTCCCCGATTTCTTCTTCTGTAATACCGCAGATAGCTGCATATTCAGGAAGGAAACTGATATTGGTCAGGTTGTTGAGAACTGAGAAAAGAGAAATCTGTGTAAACTTGGTGATACCCGTAATGAAGACGAAACGTTGGTACGCATCATCAGCTTTCAAGATGGAAAACACGCTTCTATATACTTCTGTGCAACCCTCATGCTCGGGAGTTTTCCACGAGTGCTGGAGAGGAGAGTCGTATTCATCGATAAGAATGGCGACCTTGAGCCCTGTTTGCTCATAGGCGGTTTTAATGATTAGGTCGAAGCGGTTTCCTAATGAATCTGTAGGTTTGATATGGATGCCATATAATTGCTCATAAACATCAAAAGTTCGATCCAGGTATGCCTTAACTTCATTTGCAGTCGCTCCCCCTCGGCTCATGTCGAATCGAATAACCGGGTACTGTTTCCATTCCTTCTCCAACTCCATGATTTTCAGTCCTTCGAAGAGTTCTTTTCTTCCTTCGAAGTAAGCCTGGAGTGTATCAACAAGCACAGACTTTCCGAATCGACGAGGACGGATTAAAAAATTATACTGCCTGCCGTTGTTCGCCAAATTCCAGATGATGTCAGTCTTGTCAACATAGAGGTATCCTTCCTCTCTGATGACATTGAAAGACTGTATGCCTACCGGCAGCTTTCTGCATGCATTGTTTGCCATAACAATTTCTCCTATTCCTATCTTTAGCCGCAAAGATACGCTTAATTTTTGAATCATGCAAGTTTTTGGCAATTAAAAAGATGTAAATAGATACCTGATAAAAGAATATATTGTACATGTTCTAGAAAAATGCATTTTTTTCTTGTTTTTTTCACGGAAAAAACTTACTTTTGCACCATAATAGAGGAGAATTATAACAAAAAGGTGGAATGATTTGCTTATCACCACAACATTTAAACCCCATTAGTTATGACGGAAGATATTAATATATTGACATTCGATAACTTTATTCAAAAGATTAAGACTATCAAGACATATCGCAGTAACGCCAATAAGGAATACAAGGTAGTTAAGGTAAACAAGACCGCATTGGTACTTAGAGATCAGCGCACTAAGGCTGATTTTGAAGTACCAGCAGCCCAAGTATTCGCTGCCATGAAAGAACTTGGTATTGAAAACTGCACGGTTCTTGAAATGCGCCAGTATGTAGGAACACATGCTGCACCAGCCTCTGCCGCCCTCATCTTCTGGGCTTTCGGACGAGGACAGGTTCAGGCAGCAATAAAAAAGTTTGCCGATTTGACGGTTAGGATAATAAGAGAACAGCAAAAACGGAAATAGTAAATCTGGCAATCTGTACGGTTGAAAGCGCTTCTATTGACAATATATACGCAAGTTTGCTCCACGCGCCCTGGGCTAGGAGCTTTTGAGCCTTCAGCCCGTACTTGAACCACATGCGAAAGTTCTGTTAATAATTGACTGTAGATTTTACGTCTCATAACTTCCTGGTATTCTTGTTGTTGCACGTATCCTAGCTTTCAAAGTGCTAGATTTTACACGTATCCTAGGTTTTGTAATCTTATATTTTACACGTTTCCTAGGTTTCCGTAGGTGCAAAAATGCACATTTCCTAGGATAAGGAGGCGCTTTTCCCTGAGAATCTTGTCGTTTTTAATGTTTTTTACGTTAATCTCGGCTGTTTGTCGATTGGATGGAGACTCATTTATCGGCTCATTCTGAATATGCAAAACTTGAGTGCAAAATCATTTTTTCTGCTTGCGCTAAGTTTTTTCTCATTTTATCCCTCACATCCCTCACGTTTTCTCTTTTTTAATCTTTAATCGTTTGATAATGAGGTGGTTGCCTCTTTTGTGTAGCGTGATAGATGGACGAAATGTTTACAAAATCCATCACGCTATCCATCACGTTTGCCTTTATCCATCACGTCTTTCAGCTTATCTTCTTGCTGAAAGTGCATTTTTTATGCACGTGATTCGGGACAAAGATGAAAGTTTTCGGGACAAAGCTTGCATCTGGCTTTAAAATTTTGTATCTTTGCGGAGTGTTGACAACACAGATTCCACAATGGCAATAACCACTGCGAAACCTAATGTTTAATTTAAATATTTTTTTTATGGAATTAAATCTTAATGATCCTGCGTTTATCAAAAGTCTGGTAGATTATCATTGGATGTACTGCTTCAATGCCGATTGTCCTCGGGCAGCAGAATGCATCCGATTCATCTCGGCAAAGTTCAAACCCGATGATGTTACTGCCGGAAATGCTGTTTATCCCGATGCTAACCTCCATGCATCTTGTTCTCATTTCATGCGTGTGTACCAGTTCAAGGCAGCATGGGGATTTTCCCATCTCTACGACCAGGTAAAACATGTCGAAATGCAGACCATCAAGTACCGCGTCATGGATGTTCTGGGCAACCGTACTACCTATTATCGTGTACATCGGGGGGAGAAACATCTTACGCCGGAAATGCAGGAGCAGGTGAAGAAGGTCTTTGCTGAATATGGTTATGGGGAACCTGCCTATGATCATTATGCAGAAGAAATCGGATTCGTTTACGAATAAAGCACAATCCCCTGCCGATGTATCCACAGCGGGAATGCGACGTATCGGTTTGTTCCACAGGGTGAAACAGAGTGTTTCTCCGCTTGAACCAAACTGTTTCATGGTATGAACCAAACTGTTTCGTATCGATAAACTTTTTAAAATGACAGACAATGAAATTTACCATAACACATAGAAATAAAAAGAACCAGCTCCTGGTAAGTACCAAGAGTCTGGAACGTTTCCTGGGGCGCATTATAAACGATGACGCCAGGAATACCGTGGAGAACTTCCGTGAATATGTACCTTATCTCACGAATGGTTATGATGGGTATAAGGATATGCCAACCTGGATGCATGTTCACCCTGCAGCAGAATTTCAGAAATCGGAGAATGGACTCCTGAAGATGAAGAAAAACAACGGAGTTCTGCTGCTTACGTTTGTTGATATAAATGAGGATGGAGGCGTGGATGCCATCAAGCAGAAAGTAGCCAGTCTGCCTTCTACTCTTGCAGCCTTTGTGGGAGCCGATGGCATCAGTCTGCATGTTCTGGCGAAATATGCGCTGGCAAAGGGGAGGTTACCTGATGAGGAGGTTGCAGCCGACAGGATTTACAAGCAGGCCTTCCTGACCTTTGCTCCGCTTTATCAGACGCTAGTAAAGGCAAAGATGCAGATGCCCGAGCCTTCTATCTTTTCCGATTTTCTGATGACAAGAGATTCTTTTCCTTATTATCGTGAAGATGCCTTGCCCCTGACGTTGAATGAAGTCTTTCATGGTGCAGAAAAACCTGTGGAGAGCGTTGATGAGAAGGAGGCTGACCACTCTTCCGGAGGTGTGGATAACGACCGTAAGGAGTTGAGTGACAATATCATGAGTATGATCGGATTTCTGTGTAAGAAATATGATCTCCGTTATAATTCGGTAATGAAATGCACAGAATATAGACCGAAGGAAAAGGATTATTGGGGCTATCAGCCTGTGGATGCCCGTGTGCAGAAGCGTATGACGCTGGAGGTACAGCTCGCCAACATCCGTGTGAGTATCAAGGATGTGCGCAATTATCTGGAGTCGGATCTTCTTTCTACCTATAATCCTGTAGAAAACTTCCTGTTCAAGTGTGAGGGGAAGTGGGACGGTAAGGATCATATCCGTGCCTTGGCGCGCACGGTGCCTACTGATAATCCTTATTGGGAGGATTGGTTCTATACCTGGTTCCTGGCGATGGTTGACCAGTGGCGTGCTTACAGTCATCGCAAATACGGCAACTCTGTGGCACCACTTCTCATTTCCAAGCAGGGCTACAACAAGAGTACTTTCTGCCGGTCTCTGGTTCCGCCGGAGTTGCAATGGGGGTATAATGATAATCTCGTATTGTCAGAGAAACGGCAGGTGCTTCAGGCGATGTGCCAGTCGCTGGTTATCAACCTGGATGAGTTCAACCAGATTTCTCCTCAGGTGCAGCAGGGATTCCTGAAGAATATCATCCAGTTGCCGAGTGTCAAGATAAAGCCTCCTTATGGCAGTCATGTACAGGAATTTCCGAGAATGGCGTCTTTTATCGCTACGAGTAATATGGAGGATACCCTCTCCGATCCTTCCGGTAATCGCCGTTTTCTGGGTGTGGAGCTCACGGGTCCTATCGATGTGAGCCAGCGTCCGAATTATGAACAGCTCTATGCGCAGGCGCTTTCTGCATTACGGGCAGGCGAGAAGACTTATTTTGATGTGGAACAGACCCGGCAGATCATGGCGAACAACAGGAAGTTTGAGGTAGTTTCTCCGGTAGACCAGTATTTCGATCTCTATTTCGACCTGACCGATAATGCCGAACAGGGCGAGTATCTTACGGCAGCCGAGATTTTCCAAGAGCTGAAGAGTCACATCGGTTCATCGTTGAAATTGAACAGTCTCATAGCCTTCGGCCGCAAGCTTTCTCAGATGCCAACCATCCATCGCAAGCGTTTCAACGACGGAATGCGGTATCTGGTAGTGAGAAAATCGTGATGGATAACCCCAAATCGTGATGGATATTCCCGTTTTTGGAGTATCTGTCACGCCATTTAAGTATCTGTATATTAGCGCATTAATTTGCGTGGTGTATGTAAATCGTGATGGATGATAGATAATTATCTAAAACTTATTCACGAATATGGCTGTGCTGGGTTACGAATATGGCTGCGCTGGGTTACGAATATGACTGCGCTGGGTTACGAATATGACTGCATCGGGTTACAGATATGGCTGCGTAGGCTAACGGAGCCGTATCCGTAGGCTTACCGAGACGTCTGCATCAACTAACTGAGACGTCTGAACTCGCTGACTGAGCTACTTGAGTTAGCTGACTGAACTACTTGAGTTAGCAGATTGAGCCACTTGAGTTAGCAAACTGAGCCACTTGAGAATTTTTCTTCATGTGCTTGCGTGCAACCATAGAAAAAATCAATTACGAAAACTCATTTGATTTCGATGCGGAGGGAATCCTTGTTGAATCGGATGCCGTCACGATTGATGAATCTGGATAAGGAACCATCGGCAGCCAACTCTTTAGAAGTGCCGATAGAGAAACGGCTTTCTTCCATCAGCCAGAGACGGTCGGAGAGCTGGAGCGCCAACTCTACATCATGGGTTGACAGTAATATGGATTTATGCTGTTCGTGCGCCAGACGGCGGAGCATCTGTAGGGTTTCTATCTTGCTGGGGAAATCGAGGAAGGCGGTTGGTTCGTCCAGGATGATGATGCGGGTTTGCTGCGCTAGGGCTTTGGCTATCATTACTTTCTGGCGCTCACCATCGCTCAGTTCGCTGATGTTTCTCTGGGCAAGATGCTGAATGCCCGTTTCCTGAAGAGCAGAAGCAACAATCTGCTTGTCGGCAGCAGATAATGTGCCCCAGAAACCGGTATAGGGAGAACGGCCTATGCCAACAATCTCTTCGGCTGAGAGCTGGGCATGGTCTGTCTTCGATGTGAGAACGATGCTGATTTCTCTGGCGAGTTCCTGGGCAGAGAAATCAGAAAGAGATTTGTCTTGAATCAGGATTTCGCCATCAAGCGCTGGCTGAAATCCGGCTAAAGTTCTGAGTAAGGTAGATTTGCCCACTCCGTTGGCTCCGATGAGACAGGTCAGTTCACCGGCTTGGAGCGAGGCATGAACAGGTGAGGCTATCGCCCGGAGCTGATGCTTCGAACGATAGCCTATAATCAGATTCTTTAATGTAATGCTTGATACCATCTAAAGAATGTTTTCACCTTGAAACTTTACTTCCTGATAGAAAAGAGGAAGAATTACTTGGCTGCCAAAACCTCAACCTCTACGAGGGCGCCCTTTGGCAACTTCTCTACAGCTACGGCAGAACGAGCTGGATATGGCTGGCTGAAGAACTCGGCATAAACCTCGTTCATGGCTGCGAAATCATCCATGCTGTTCAGATAAACTGTAGTCTTAACCACATGAGAAAGGTCGGTACCTGCTGCCTTCAGGATGTTCTGGGCGTTGGTGAGGCTCTGGCGAGTCTGCTCCTTGATGCCGCCTTCTACGAAATTGCCTGTTGCAGGGTCGATAGGAATCTGACCAGATGCAAAAACAAAACCATTTACTTCGATAGCCTGGCTATATGGACCGATAGCTGCAGGCGCATTGTCTGTGTGAATTGCGTTCATAATCTTCAATTTATAATTTACAATTTACAATTTATAATTTAACACTTAACACTTAATACTAAACATTGAACACTAACCATTCAACATTAAATATTATACTATCCAGAGATGGAATCCCTTTGATTCCAAAGCCTCCTTGATTTCTTTTACGTGTTCCTCGTCGCGAGTCTCCATGGTGACACGGAGCACGCAGGCATTCACCTTGTTGCGGTTGGCAGAACGGTCGTGATGAACTCCCGTGATGTTGCCGCCCAGGCTTGCGATGACGGAGGCTACCTCTACCAGCTCGCCCGGCTTGTCGTCCAGCTCCATCTCGATGGTGCAGAGACGTCCGCTCTTTACCAATCCACGGTTGATGACACGGTTGAGGATGGTTACGTCGATGTTACCGCCGCTTACCACGCAGATGGTCTTCTTGCCCTTCACCGGTACCTTGTTGTACATCACGGCAGCTACGCTTGCAGCTCCGGCTCCTTCAGCTACCATCTTCTCGCTCTCAAGGAGCTTCAGGATGGCTGCGCAGATCTCGTCCTCGCTTACGGTGACGATTTCATCCACATAGTTGGAGCAGGTTTCGAAGGTAATCTTGCCCGGTTCCTTTACGGCAATACCATCAGCTACGGTCGCTACAGAAGGCAACTTCTCCTGTTTATGATCGTGCAGACTCTGGACCATACTTGCTGCTCCTTCTGCCTGAACGCCATATACCTTGACGTTAGGATTCAGCGACTTGATGGCAAAGGCTACACCAGAGATAAGTCCGCCGCCACCTACAGGAACGACGACAGCTTCTACATCTGGCAACTGGTCGAGGATTTCCAATCCGATGGTGCCCTGACCGGCGATGACGTTCTCATCATCGAAAGGATGAACGAAGGTGTAGCCATGCTCATCTTTCAGTTCCAGCGCCTTCTGGTAGGCATCATCGTAAACGCCAGGTACCAGACAGACTTCAGCACCCAGTCGCTTGGTTGCTTCTACCTTAGAGATAGGAGCACCTTCTGGCAGACAGATGAGGCTCTTGACGCCCATGGCTGTAGCTCCCAGCGCTACACCCTGTGCATGGTTGCCCGCAGAACAGGCTATCACACCCTTCGCCTTTTCTTCATCGGTGAGTTGTGAAATCTTATAGTAAGCACCACGAATCTTGAACGAACCGGTCTTCTGCAGGCACTCTGGTTTCAAATAAACATCACTCTCTGGGTTGATTCTTGGCGTGTGAACCAGCTCAGTCTTTCTTATTACCTTGCTCAGCACGAAGCGAGCCTTATAGAAATTGTCAAGTTGTAACATAACTGCTGATATGTGTATAGTTTATTTCGTGCAAAGTTACTATTATTTGAAGAAAATACAAAATAATTCGATTTAATTTTTGTTTATTCGATAATATTGCTTAACTTTGCGGCATAAAAACATAGTAACAAATAAACTAATTACTTTTATCTGGAAATGAAGAAAAACGTTTTAGTAGTAGCACTGGCATTGATGGCGAGCATCGGTGCATACGCAGAGAAGAATACTGTCAGTTCTCCTGATGGTAAGTTGAATGTCGTGGTAGAAGACCGCGATGGTAAACTCTATTATTCCATCGACTTTGCAGGCAAGCGAATGATGGAGGAATCACAGCTCGGACTCCTTGCCAATGTAGGCGATTTCAGTCAGGGCTTGACCTATCAGGGCAAGAATGAGATAAAGGTGGAGAAGAGTTATGACCTCCGCACCGCCAAGGTTTCGCATGTAGATTATCATGCCAACCAGCTCAACGTGACATACATCAACGGTAAGAAGCAGCCAATGACGATTACTTTCAATGTAAGCAACAATGACGTGGCATTTCGTTATACTTTTGATCAACTGAAGGCTCAGCATCTCATCGTAAACGAGGAGAAGACTGCCTTCAATCTTCCTAAGGTAACCACCACTTACCTCTGTCCACAGTCGGATCCGCTCATCGGTTTTGCCCGAACCAAACCAAGTTATGAAGAAGATTATAAGGTGGATCAGCCTCTTACAGCCAAGTCGGGTTATGGTCATGGCTATACTTTCCCTTGCCTCTTCAAGGTAGGCGGCGATGGCTGGGTATTGGTCAGCGAGACGGGTACTCACGGCAACTATCCGGGTTGTCACATCAGCGATTACGATGCAGCCAAGGGTTATCAGATAGCCTTCCCAATGGAGAAAGAGGCTGATGGCATCGGTTCTACATCGGCAGCTTTCATTCTTCCGGGTTCCACTCCATGGCGTACCATTACCGTGGGTTCTGATTTGAAGCCTCTGGTAGAGACCACCATTCCATACGATGTAGTAGAGCCAAGATTCGAGGCTTCCCAGAAATACGGAACAGGCAAGTATACCTGGAGCTGGCTCATCTGGCAGGATGAATCCTGCAACTATAACGACCAGAAGCAGTTCATCGACCTGGCTGCTACCATGGGATATGAATATGTGCTGGTTGATGCGCTCTGGGATACCCAGATTGGTAGAGACAAGATAGCAGAGTTGAGCAAGTATGCGCAGAGCAAGAATGTAAGTCTGATGCTCTGGTATAATTCCAATGGTGTGGCCAACGATGCACCTCAGGGACCTCGTGGCATCATGGATAACATCGTGGCCCGCAAGAAGGAGATGGCCTGGATGAAGAGCATCGGCATCAAGGGTATCAAGGTAGATTTCTTCGGTGGCGACAAGCAGCATACCATGCAGCAGTATGAAGACATCCTCAGCGATGCCAACGATTATGGCATTCAGGTTATCTTCCATGGCTGCACCCTGCCAAGAGGTTGGGAGCGCATGTATCCTAACTATGTATCGAGCGAGGCTGTACTGGCTTCGGAGAATGTATTCTTCTCTGATTATCATGCCAAGCAGGAGGCTTTCGAACTGACCATGCATCCATTCTGCCGCAACGCCGTGGCTGCGATGGATTGGGGTGGTACCATCATGAACAAGTATCTCTCTAAGGATAACAAGAGTCGTCATCGCCGTTATACCACCGATGTTTTCGAGATGGCTTCGGCTATCATGAACCAGGCAGCTATCCAATGTATCGCCATCTATCCGAATAATCTCTCTGAACTTCCTCAGCACGAGATTGATTTCCTGAAGAGCGTTCCTACTACCTGGGATGAGACCAAGTTCATCGCCGGTTATCCTGGAAAATATGCCGTTGTTGCCCGTCGCCATGGTGATAAATGGTATGTTGCCGGTTTGAACGGCACCGACCAGGTGATGAAGCTCACCCTGAATCTGCCAATGCTTGCCGGCAAGAGCGTTACCTATTATCATGAAACAGCCAGCAAGGACAAGAAGGCTCTCTGGCCAGTATCGCAGATGAAGACCGTAAAGGTGGATAAGAAGGGAAACCTGAAGGTGGAAATGCAGCCTAAGGGTGGACTGATTGTTGAAAGGTAAAAAGGTAAAAAAGTAAAAAGGTAAAAAAGCCTAGCGGGGTATAATCTCCCTAGTTTCTTTTTACCTTTTTACCTTTTTACTTTTAAAAATCCTTTTTACAGAAATGTTCCAAAGCAGCAGCTACGCCATCTTCTTCATTGGAAAGCGTGATGTAGTCGGCTTCGGCTCTAACCTCTGGTGCTGCATTCTGCATGGCTACACCCATGCCTGCCAGTTTCAGCATGCTCAAGTCGTTGTAGCCATCTCCGAAAGCAATCATATCGGCTGGGGTGAGATTGATTTTCGACAGAAGGCGGAGCAGGGACTTTGCCTTGTCGATGCCTTTAGGAACCAGTTCCAGGAAGAATGGGGCTGAACGGAAGATGTCCATCCTGTCGCCCAGAATCTCTGAAAGTTCGTTTTCTGCCTTGAGCATATCTGCCGGGTCGCCTGTCATGAGGAGTTTGGTAGGGTGAGGCTCCAGGGCTTCGAACAGGTTTTCTACCTTTCGGATGTTCATCTTGTTGATACGCGATTCTTCCTTCACATACTGGTCGTCGGGCATCTCGGTGATAATCTCATTGCCGGCATATCCCAGCAGGGCATGGTTCTTCTCCTTCGCGTACCTATATAATATAGGTATCACCTCATCAGGCAGGAACTGGGCGAAGAGTTTTTCGCCAGTCTTGGCATTCACGATGTTGCCGCCATTATAAGATAGGATGTATCCGCCTCGCTTATCCAGTTCCAGGCATTCTGCCACCGGTTCGATGCCGTAGGTCGGTCTGCCTGAAGCAAGGATGATAACAACACCCTCGGCTTCTGCCTGGAGCAGCGCTTCGCGGGTTTTCGGGGTAACCACCTTGTCGTGGTTGGTCAGGGTGCCATCCAGATCAAGGGCGATGGCACGGTATGGAAGATGATTCATATTTGATATATTATTGTATTTATAATTTGACTGCAAAGGTAAGATAAAAAAACGATTGTAACAAAAAAAAGCGTTAAATATGATATAAATATAGGTGTTTGACTGATAATTACCTGCTTTTTATTGTTTATTATACACTATAGTCGGAAAGTTTTCTTATCTTTGCAACCGAAATAACAAACAATAATATAAAATTAATAAAACCTATTTGAAAATGAAGAGATTAATTTCAGCAGTATTGCTTTCGGCAGCCGTAGTTGTGCCAACTATGGCGAAGAATGCAAAGACATTGGGCAATGGTTATCCATTTACTCAAGTACCATTCACCAGTGTGAAGATTTCACAGAATACTTTCTGGGGCGCCCGTCTGAAGGCTGCCCGAGAAGTAACCGTGCCATTGGCTTTCAGCAAGTGTGAGAGCGAGCACCGTTACAAGAATTTCGATATGGCTGCCTATACCCTGCAGCATCCTAACCACCCGGGCTTGGATACCAAGGAGTGGGATGTGAGCAAGTTCATGGGATTCTCTTTCGATGATACCGATGTGTATAAGACCATCGAAGGTGCCAGCTACATCCTCCAGACTTATCCGAACAAGAAGTTGAAGGCTTATATCGACAGCGTGCTCGATGTGGTAGCTGCGGCACAGGAGCCAGATGGCTATCTCTATACCGCCCGTACCATCAATCCAAAGCATCCACACCAGTGGTCGGGAAATAAGCGTTGGGTCAAGGACGAGGAGGCGAGCCACGAGCTTTACAACCTCGGTCACATGGTAGATGCAGCCTGCGCTCACTATCAGGCTACCGGAAGCACCAAGTTCCTGAATATCGCCAAGCGTTATGCTGATTGCGTGGTAAAGGAGGTTGGACCTAAGCCTGGACAGACTACTATCGTTCCGGGACACCAGATTGCAGAGATGGCTTTGGCTCGTCTCTATACCCTGACCGGTGAGAAGAAGTATCTGGATGAGGCTAAGTATCTGCTCGACTATCGTGGCAAGACTCATATCCGCAACCCATATTCTCAGAGCCAGGCTCCTATCCTGGAGCAGAAAGAGGCGGTAGGTCATGCTGTTCGTGCCGGCTATATGTATGCTGGTATTGCCGATGTGGCAGCCCTGACCAAGGATTCTGCCTATATGAAGGTGATCGACCGCATTTTCGAAAACATCGTTGGCAAGAAGTACTATCTTACGGGTGGTGTAGGTGCCCGTCATGCAGGTGAAGCTTTCGGCGAGAACTATGAGTTGCCAAACATGACTGCCTATAATGAAACCTGTGCAGCCATCTCTATGGTTTACCTTTTCGAGCGCATGTTCCTCCTTCACGGCGAGAGCAAGTATATCGACTGTATGGAGCGTACCTTATATAATGGTGTCATCTCGGGTATGAGCATGGATGGTGGCAGATTCTTCTATCCAAACCCATTGTCTAGCGATGGCAAGTATGCCTTCAATGCCGATGGCAACACCACCCGCCAGCCTTGGTTCGGATGTGCCTGCTGCCCAAGTAACCTGAGCCGCTTCATCCCTTCTGTGCCGGGTTATCTCTATGGTGTGAAGGATAACAACATCTATGTAAACCTCTTTGCCGGTAATACATCTACCATCAAGGTGAATGGCAAGGATGTGGTTCTGGAGGAGACTACCGAGTATCCTTGGAACGGCGACATCAAGATTACTGTGAAGAAGAGCGGTGTGAAGAATGCCAACCTCCTGATCCGTATTCCTGGATGGGTTCGCAACCAGGTAGTACCTAGCGACCTTTACAAGTATAGCGATGCAGAGAAGCCTGCTTACACAGTAACCGTAAACGGCAAGGCTGTGGAGGCTGACCTCGATGCCAACAAGGGTTATCTCCCTGTCAAGAACATCAAGAAGGGCGATGTAATCCGCATCCATTTTGATATGCCGGTTCGTACTGTGGTTGCTAATGGCAAGGTGGCAGATGATAAGGGCAAGGTCGCCGTAGAGCGTGGACCATTGGTATATTGCGCTGAGGCTGTGGATAATCAGAACGAGCCAGTGCTCCGTGCCGTCATGGCCAAGAAGCCTGCCTTCTCTGTGGTGGATAACTACAGCATTCAGAACACCGAGACCAAGGGTGCTCCAGCCTTCTCTGTCAAGGCCATCAAGGCTGATGCCCAGATTCTGGAAGAGGGTGCCAATGGCGTATCTGTCAAGAACGATGTGTTGACTCTGATTCCTTACTATGCTTGGAATCATCGTGGAGCCAATCAGATGAACGTCTGGTTCTATCAGAATTTAAGTGTGTTGGATAAATAAGTATCGGTTCGCAAATGCTAAGTAAATTCTGCTCGAAGTGGTAAATTTACCCCATTTCGAGCAAAATAGCGTGTATTAATGCAAGTACTTACGATGATAGATGCAAGTACTTACGATGATAGATGCAAGTACTTGCGATGATTGATGCGAGAACCGGAAATAGCCAACAGGCAAAATATAAACAGCTAACTGGCAAACTGCAAACAGCCGACTAGCGCAAGAGTCGCTAGTCGGCTGTTTTACTGGAACAGTTATCGAAAACTCCTTTATTTTTGTTTTCGTATAGGCTTTCTGCCAAATACTCTTCACTCTTCACCAAAAGCCCCGAATCCCCTGTGTTTATCGGCATTCCGAGGGGTGAAGAGTATTCGGGCACTCTTCACCTACTCTTCACCACTCTTCACCCTTCAGTTCTGGCTGATTTGCAATCCACCTATCAGTCTTTCACCTCTGTTCCCGTTTCTGAAGGTGAAGAGTGGTGAAGAGTGGGTGAAGAGATAAAAACAACTCTTCACCCCTCAGAATGCCGATAAACACAGGGGTTTCCGGCCGAAAGGTGAAGAGTGAAGAGTATTTTATCCCTTTCTTCCGAAATCGGCTGGAATCTCGCCCCATTTCTTCGTTTCCCATTTTATAATAGGTATGTTGATGGGGTGGGTACGGAGCCAGTTCTCGGCTCGGGCGATGACCTGGTAGAGCTGTTCGGTCTGGGGAGTGCGCTCCAGTTTGGTCTTGCATTGTTTCTTGCTTACCCAGAGCTGGGCATTCACGCTGTCGCTATAAATTACCTTGTCGGTAATGCCCTTCTGCTGCATCAGGGCGAGGGCGTGGACGATGGCGAGAAACTCGCCGATGTTGTTGGTGCCGTGGATAGGACCATAATGGAAAACCTGGGCACCGGTCTGAAGGTCGATGCATTGGTATTCCATCGGACCGGGATTGCCGGAACAGGCGGCATCCACAGCCCAGGCGTTGGCTACTACCTCGTTGGGTAGAGGCAAAACGGTATCGTTTCTCCATGAAGGAGGATTTACGGGCATTTTATTCATCTTTTTTCTTTTTGGGGTTGGAAAACAAAAAGGATTGGCTAAAACTGAAATGAGCATGCGCCTTGGAGTCGAGCTCCAGGGCCATGCTCATTATGTCAAATAGTCAATATTTTTTTTATTTTTAAATTGTAGGTTATTATATCTTATGTATATATTACATTCTTTCTGGAACCTCGATGCCGAGCAGAGACATACCGTTCTTCAGAATCTTAGCCACGTTGGCTGCAAGAACCAGACGGGTAATCTTCTCTGCCTCGCTCTCAGCATTCAGGATGCTGTAGTCGTGATAGAACTGGTTGAACTCCTTGGTCAACTCATAGCAGTAGTTAGCGATACCACCAGGGTTGTAGTTGTTGCCGGCATCGGCTACGGCTGCTGCGAAGTCGTTCATCTTCTGGATGAGGTCAATCTCCTTCTCGTTGATAGGAGCATCGGCGCCCAACTCAGCAGGAATCTCGATGCCCTCGGCTGCAGCCTTGCGCATGATGCTGCGGATACGAGCATAGGTATACTGGATGAAAGGACCTGTATTACCATTGAAGTCGATACTCTCTTCTGGGTTGAAGAGCATGTTCTTGCGGGCATCTACCTTGAGGATGAAGTACTTCAACGCTCCGAGACCCACGATGCGTGAAATCTCCTGGCGCTCTTCCTCGCTCATGTCCTTGAACTTGCCGAGCTCATCGCTTGTCTGGCGAGCATCCTTAATCATCTCTGCCATCAGGTCATCAGCATCTACTACGGTTCCCTCGCGGCTCTTCATCTTACCGTTAGGCAACTCTACCATACCGTAAGAGAAGTGAACCAAGTCCTTACCCCACTTGAAACCGAGACGGTCGAGCAGGATAGAGAGCACCTGGAAGTGGTAGTTCTGCTCGTTACCTACTACGTAGATCATCTTGTCGATAGGGAAGTCCTTGAAACGGAGGTCGGCAGTACCGATGTCCTGAGTCATATAAACAGAGGTGCCGTCTGAACGGAGCAGGAGTTTCTGGTCGAGACCCTCGTTGGTGAGGTCAGCCCAAACAGAGTTGTCATCCTTGCGGAAGAAGAGACCCTTCTCCAATCCTTCTTCTACCTTCTTCTTACCTTCGAGGTAAGTATTTGACTCATAATATATCTTGTCGAAACTTACACCCATCATCTTGTAAGTCTCATCGAAGCCAGCGTAAACCCAGCTGTTCATCTTCTGCCAGAGTGCGCGAACCTCAGGGTCGTTGTTCTCCCACTTTACGAGCATCTCGTGAGCCTCCTTAATCAGTGGAGCCTCTACCTTAGCTTTCTCTGTGGCAGCTTCTTCGTCCATGCCCTCCTTCATGTACTGAGCCTTGAGCTCTGCGATTTCCTCACGATAGTGCTTGTCGAAGGCTACATAGTAGTCGCCGATGAGGTGGTCGCCCTTCTTGCCGGAAGTTTCAGGAGTTTCGCCATTGCCCCACTTGAGCCAGGCGAGCATAGACTTACAGATGTGGATACCACGGTCGTTAACGATGTTTGTCTTGATTACCTTGTTGCCGTTAGCCTCCATAATCTGAGCCAATGACCAGCCGAGGAGGTTGTTGCGAACGTGACCGAGGTGGAGAGGCTTGTTGGTGTTAGGAGAAGAGTACTCGATCATAACGAGCGGACTGTTCTCAGTAACTGGCTTCTCACCAAACTTAGGGTCAGCGTTGATGGTGTTCAAGAGTCCTACCCAAGCGGCAGGAGCGATAGAAAGGTTGAGGAAACCCTTAACCACGTTGAAGTCTGCGATAACGTTAGCGCAGTTTTTCTTCAGGTATTCGCCGATTTCCTGTGCTGTATCCTCAGGCTTTTTCTTCGACATTTTGAGGAATGGGAATACGACGAGGGTAAGGTTACCTTCGAAATTACTCTTGGTCTTCTGCAGGGCTACCATCTTCTCAGGTACGTCCTGACCATAAAGCTCCTTCACCGCAGCGATGACCGAGCTGATGATTTCGTTTTCTATCTTCATTATTTAATATATCTTTTTTACCGGTAAAAATTATCTTTTTAAACTGATTGAAGAGGAATTTGCAAGTTCCCTTTCCGTTTATGCGGCTGCAAATTTACAAATAATAATTGAATTGTGAAAGAAAAATTGCACATTCTTTTGTTTTTTGTCGCATTCTTTAGTTTTTTATTGCTTTTGCAACAGAAATGAAGTATTGCGGGGCTGTTGAAGGAAGCTTTTTATAAGAGGAATCTAGGAAGAAAGGAAAGAGAAACGGAACTAAAAACGAAAAAAGAAAATAGAAAAAGCGAAAAAGGAGCAAAGACCATGAAAAAGTCTCTACTCCTTTTCGTATCATTTGATAGTTAGATTTTGCTTCCGTGAATTACCCCTCGAGGATAATAGCTGCCACGTCTTCGGGCGAATTCCATAGGAGTCCGTCTTGCAACTCGTCGTCGGTAAATCCGTTGAGTGCTTCCTGTGCTTCCCTTGGAGTAATGGCTGGAGTGCCGTCCTCGTTCTTAGCATCGAGCAAAGCCTGCAAGATGGCTGCTCTGTATTCTTCGATTGTCATCATAATTTTTATGTCGTTTCGTTGTTTATTTTATGATGGCAAAGGTAATGCATTTTTTTGGAAACACCAAACTTTTTTGTCATTTTCTTTTAGCGGATATTGAAAAAGTTTTATATATTTATATGCCTTTCTATGATGGTATGGGTACATATAATAAGGTGGAAACTGCAGCACAAAAGAAGATGTTTCATGGTGCTGACTATGTGTTCATGGCAGACATGTGGACCCCCAAACACTTGACAGCAGACACTTGTGGGTACCTATTTCTTGGGAAAATGGTGCTCCGGTGTTGAAAAAACAATAAAAAATACGGTCGCTCTGCTTGTTTCTAACTTAATTTTCATATATTTGCAGTTGCTTAGCTGAGGCTACCGGCAACATGGAGGCATATAAAATGCTCAAGGATATGCCTATATATAATAAGGTATAGAATAGCCTATATATAATAAGGTGTAATTTCAATCTAATGTATAAATAACTAACAAACATGAAACAGAGACTGTTCGTAACATTGAGTTTGGCAGGATTAGCAATGGCAACCTTTGGTGCAACCAAACCGAAGACTGCCATTAAGTCGTTGAATAAGACGACCATCCAACAGCCAACTTACACAGAATGGCACGACCTTCAGGTGAATGCCATCAATCGTTTTCCGTTGCACACCAATTTCTTCACCTATCCGGCAGATGACTGGGTTTCTGAGAAAGACGGTAAGATCGTGAGCAAGGATATCCTGCACATGAACAAGACGGAGAGCAAGTATTTCCTTTCGCTCGACGAAACCTGGAAGTTCTACTGGGTGGCTAATGCCGACCAGCGTCCTACCGACTTCTACAAGGAAGATCTTGATGATTCCAAATGGAAGACCATGAATGTTCCAGGCAACTGGGAGATGAATGGATTCGGCGATCCGGAGTATGTAAATAATGGTTTTGCATGGCGTGAACATTTCAATGAGCAGCCACCAGCAGTTCCTACCAAGGATAACCATGTTGGTTCTTACCGCCGTATCATTGACATCCCTGCCAACTGGGATGGCAAGCAGGTTGTAGCTCATTTCGGTAGCGTTACTTCCAACATCTATCTCTATGTAAACGGTAAGTTTGCCGGTTATGCAGAGGATAGCAAGGTAGCTGCCGAGTTTGACATCACTCCTTATCTGAAGAAGGGTAAGAATCTGATTGCCTTCCAGACCTTCCGCTGGTGCGATGGTTCCTGGGATGAGGATCAGGACTTCTGGCGCTTGAGTGGTGTGGCTCGTGAAAGCTATCTCTTTGCCCGCGATGCAAAGTTGCATTTGGAGGATATCCGTGTTACTCCTGACCTTGTAAACAACTACAAGGATGGTGTGCTCAACATCTCTACCAAGGTAAAGGGAACAGGCAAGCTGAACTTCATCCTCTTCGACAAAGAAGGCAAGCAGGTGGCTACAGCTACAGGATTGGCAAAGAATGGAACAGCCAACATTACGATGAACGTAGAGAATCCACACAAGTGGAATGCAGAGACACCTTATTTATATACCCTTCAGGTTTCCCTCTCAAGTGCGCTGAAGAATGGCAACATGAAATCAGCAAGCATCACGCCAGTAAAGGTAGGTTTCCGCAAGGTAGAAATCAAGAACAAGCAGTTCCTTGTCAATGGTCAGCCTGTGCTCATCAAGGGTGCCAACCGTCATGAGATTGACCCTGATGGAGGTTATGTATTGAGCATGGAACGCATGATTCAGGACATTAAGATTATGAAGCGCCTGAATATCAACGCTGTCCGTACCTGCCACTATCCTGATGATCCACGCTGGTACGAGCTCTGCGATGAGTATGGTATCTATGTGGTAGCTGAGGCTAACCAGGAGAGTCACGGTTTCCAGTATGGCGATGATGCAGCTGCCAAGAAACCGATGTTTGCCAAGCAGATTCTGGAGCGCAACCAGCACAATGTTTCCATGTACTTCAATCATCCTAGTGTCGTAACCTGGAGTATGGGTAATGAGACTGTGATGGGCGATAACTTCCTGCAGGCTTACAAGTGGATCAAGAGCCAGGACCAGAGTCGTCCGGTTCAGTATGAGCAGGCAAGCAGAGGCGAGGGTACCGATATCTTCTGCCCTATGTACTATCCTGTAAGTGCTTGTGAAAAGTATGCGAAGGACCCTAACAGTCCGATGCCGCTCATCCAGTGCGAGTACAACCATACCATGGGTAACTCAGGCGGTAACCTGAAGGATTACTGGATTCTGATTCGCAAGTATCCTATCCTTCAGGGTGGTTTCGACTGGGATTTCGTTGACCAGGGCTTGCACCGCAAGGTATTGAAGCCGATGACCATCAAGAATCCTGAGAAGATGAGCAATGAAGAACTCCGCAAGATAGAATATTGCTACGGTGGCGATTATAACAATTACGACCCTAGCGACAACAACTTCAACTGCAATGGTATCATCGGTCCTGACCGTCAGCTCAATCCTCATGCCTACGAGGTAGCCTACCAGTATCAGAACATCTGGGCTAAGATGGTGAATGCAGAGAAGGGTGAAGTAAGTGTATACAATGAGAACTTCTTCCGCAATTTGAGCAACTATGCCTTGGCATGGAGCCTCATTGAGGATGGCGTGGAGACTCAGAACGGTACCATCGCTGATATCGATGTAGCTGCCCAGCAGACCAAGAACTTCACCATCCCTTATGACCTTTCTAAGGTAAAGGGCAAGGAGGTGTTCCTCAACATCGATTTCCGTCTGAAGAAGGCTGAACCTCTGATGGAGGCTGGTCAGATTGTGGCTTATGCCCAGCTGGCAGTGAAGGAGAAGAAGTGCTGCGGTCATTGTGCAGAAAACATGGCTAAGGCTCAGGACGGCAAGAAGGTGAAGGCTAAGCTCATCGACAAGAAGGGCGAGCAGGATATCACCGTTACTACTCCTGATCTGACCGTGAAGGTGAACCGTACCACCGGTCTCATCTCTGAATATACCTATCGTGGCAAGTCGCTCCTCGGCGAGGGCGGTACCCTTAAGCCAAACTTCTGGCGTGCTCCTACCGATAATGATTTCGGTGCCGGCCTGCAGAAGAAGTTCCAGGTTTGGAAGAACCCTGTCATGAACCTGAAGGGTGTAGCTGTTGAAAAGGACAAGAAGGCAAACACCATCAGCATCTGTGCAACCTATGAGATGCCAGAGGTGAAGGGTGAGCTGGAAATCGATTATCTCATCATGCCTAACACCGGTGCTATGAAGGTAACCCAGGAGTTTGATGCTTCTGATGATGCCAAGGTCAGCGATCTGTTCCGTTTCGGTATGCTGATGCAGCTGCCATACGATATGGACAAGAGCCAGTATTACGGCCGTGGTCCTATCGAGAACTATTCAGACCGTGAGGACTGCATGCGCATCGGAATCTACAGCGATGATGCCGACAACCAGTACTTCCCATACATCCGTCCACAGGAGAGTGGAACCAAGGGTGATATGCGCTGGTGGAACCAGACCGATGCTTCCGGTTTCGGATTCAAGGTGAAGAGCTGCAAGCCATTCTATGCTTCCGCCATCCACTTCGACACAGAAGAACTGGATGATGGTGATGACAAGGATCAGCGCCACAGTTTTAATCTGAAGAAGTCAAAATTCACCAATCTCTTCCTCGATGCAGAGCATTCTGGTGTGGCTGGTGAGAACTCTTGGGGTGCATGGCCTTTGGAGAAATATCGCCTCCATTATGGCGATAAAAACTTTACTTTCGTGCTCATTCCATTAGATAAATAGTAGAAAAGCAGGGATTTATACGAAAATCCAATATATTTAAACAGAAAATCCACCTCATTCGGGGTGGATTTTTTTATCTTTGCAGAAGATTTACTGCACTCGGCAATTTGAAAGCAAGCTTTCATTGCGCTCGTTTGTGTAATCTTTGCAGCAAATTACTGCACCACCTATATTTAATTAAGGTGTAAGTACAGACCTAAAAAATAAAAATAACGAACAAAATGAGAAAAGCAAAATTTTTCGCAGCAGCATTGCTGGCGATGTCTTCACTCGGAGCTTTCGCACAGCATCAGTTTACTGTTCAGGCTAACAAGCCTGGAGCAGAAATCCAGCCTACCATGTATGGTATCTTCTTCGAGGATATCAACTTCGGTGCCGATGGTGGTCTTTATGCAGAGATGGTAGAGAACCGTTCCTTCGAATTCCCACAGCGCCTGATGGGATGGAATACATTCGGAAATGTAACCCTCAGCGACGTAAAACCTGCCTTCGACCGCAATCCTCATTATGTAACACTTGAGAGCGCAGGCGCACGTGAGAAGCAGACAGGTCTTGAGAACCGTGGCTTCTTCGGCATGGGCTTGAAGAAGGATATGAAGTACGATTTCACCGTATATGGCCGTCTTCATCTCATCGATGGCAAGCAGGGCAAGATTCGCGTAGAACTCGTCAATTCAAAGAATGATGTGATTGCCAAGCAGGTCATCAATATCACCAATAATAAATGGCAGAAGCTTACTGCTACCCTTACTTCTCCTCAGACTGATGCCAAGGGTTTGATGCGAGTATATCTGGAGAAGGGTTCTGAGAGCGTAGACCTCGACCATATCTCTCTCTTCCCTGAGGACAACTGGAATGGTCTCCGTGCCGACCTCGTACAGGATTTGGCTGACTTGAAGCCAGGCATCTTCCGTTTCCCTGGCGGATGTATCGTAGAGGGAACCGACCTCGATACCCGTTATGAGTGGAAGAACTCTGTGGGTGCTCCTGAGAACCGTCCTCTGAACGAGAACCGCTGGAGAGATACCTTCCCACATCGCCTTTTCCCTAACTACTATCAGTCATTGGGCTTGGGCTTCTATGAGTATTTCCTCCTTTCAGAGAAGATAGGTGCTGAGCCATTGCCTATTCTCTCTGTAGGTCTGGCTTGCCAGTATCAGAACGATGATAAGGATCCTAATGCACATGTAGCAGTCAAGGATCTCCAGAGCTATATCGACGATGCACTCGACCTCATCGAGTTTGCCAATGGTCCTGTCACCTCTAAGTGGGGTAAGCTCCGTGCCGATATGGGTCATCCAGCACCATTCAATCTGAAGCAGATTGGTATCGGTAACGAGCAGTGGGGTCCTATGTATCCTGAGCGTCTGCAGAAGTTCATGGAGCAGATTCATGCCAAGTATCCAAAGATCAAGATCTGCGGTTCTTCTGGTCCATCTGCTGATGGAAAGGACTTCGACTACGGTTGGGAGCAGATGCGCAAGTTGGGCGTAGACATGGTGGATGAGCACTACTACAAGAGCCCAGAGTGGTTCCGCAGCAATGCCAGCCGTTACGACAAGTACGACCGCAAGGGTCCTAAGGTCTTTGCCGGCGAGTATGCTGCTCATGCCGAGAATGATCCAAACTCTTGGGAGGCAGCCCTTTCTGAGGCAGCTTTCATGACCGGTTTGGAGCGTAATGCTGATGTGGTTTATCAGGCTACCTATGCACCTCTCTTCGCTCATGTAGAGGGATGGCAGTGGCGTCCGGACCTCATCTGGTTCGATAACCTCAGCTCTGTCCGTTCTGCCAACTACTATGTTCAGCAGCTCTACGGCGAGAACAAGGGTACCAATGTGTTGAAACTTACCGAGAACGGCAAGGCTGTAGCAGGCGAGAACGGTCTCTATGCCACCGCTTGTTTCGATAAGACAACCAAGAGCTACATCGTAAAGATTGCCAACACCTCTAACGAGGCTAAGGAAATCAACGTAACCTTTAATGGTATCAAGAAGTTGAACCCAGGTAAGGTAACCGTTCTCCATGCCGACGATATTCAGGCAGAAAACAAGATAGACAATAAAAATGTGGTTGTTCCTGTAGTATCAGATGCACAGGTTCAGGGCAATGTGTTGAACGTGAAGATGAAGCCAAACAGCTTTGTTGTATACCGTTTCTAATTGCCTACCTCCAATCTTCAATAAATCCTTAAGGTACAAATAGATAAGTGGATAATGTGAATCCCTTGCGACTCTAGTGGTTGCAAGGGATTTTTTCTCTTCTAATGCCCTTGAAATTACATGGCGACGCAGGAGTTTCTGTGTCAGGACGTAGGAAAGATTACGTCGCCATGTAGGAAAAAGGCACTTTATGTATAAGAAAAGTTTGAATTTTGCATAAAAAATACGCTCAAACGCTAGCAATTTGCTCATTTTTTCGTAACTTTGCACCCGCAAACTTATAATAAATAATAAAAGAAAGAATGGCTAATTTGAGATTTGAGGTTGTAGCCGATGCCTTTAAGAAAAGACCTGTAGAGGTAAAGGCTCCCAAGGTGCGCCCTTCGGAGTACTTCGCCAAGTATGTATTCAACCGCCAGAAGATGTACAAGTATCTGCCATCTGATGTGTATGAGAAACTCATCGATGTGATAGATAACGGCAGTCGTCTGGACCGTTCCATCGCTGATGCCGTGGCTGCCGGCATGAAGCTCTGGGCTGAGGAAAACGGGGTAACACATTATACTCACTGGTTCCAGCCATTGACAGAAGGTACTGCCGAGAAGCATGATGCCTTCGTGGAGCATGACGGAAAGGGTGGTATGATTGAGGAATTCTCTGGCAAATTGCTTGTCCAGCAGGAACCTGATGCCAGCTCATTCCCTAACGGCGGTATCCGCAACACCTTCGAGGCTCGTGGCTATTCTGCATGGGATCCAACATCGCCTGTGTTCATCATCGACGATACCCTCTGTATCCCTACCATCTTTATTTCTTATACCGGTGAGGCTTTGGACTACAAGGCTCCATTGCTCCGCTCGCTCCATACTCTGAGTGAGGCGGCTACCGAGGTGTGCCACTATTTTTACCCTCAGGTGAAGAAGGTGCAGACCAATCTCGGATGGGAGCAGGAGTACTTCCTGGTAGATGAGAGTCTCTATTCGGCTCGCCCTGACCTGATGCTCACGGGCCGTACCCTGATGGGACACGACTCTGCTAAAAACCAGCAGATGGATGACCATTATTTCGGAACCATCCCTGAGCGTGTGCAGGCTTTCATGAAGGATCTGGAAGTACAGGCACTCGAACTCGGCATCCCTTGCAAGACCCGTCATAACGAGGTGGCACCAAACCAGTTTGAGCTGGCACCTATCTATGAGGAGTGCAATCTTGCCGTAGACCATAATATGCTCCTGATGAGTTTGATGAAGCGTGTGGCTCATAAGCACAGTTTCCGTGTACTCCTTCACGAGAAGCCATTCGCCGGCGTCAACGGTTCGGGCAAGCACAACAACTGGAGTCTCTGCACCGATACAGGCGTACTGCTCCATGCTGCAGGCAAGACACCAGAGGATAACCTTCGCTTCGTAGTTTTCATCGTAGAGACCTTGATGGGTGTCTACAAGCACAACGGACTGCTGAAGGCATCTATTATGAGTGCTACCAATGCGCACCGTTTGGGAGCCAACGAGGCGCCTCCAGCCATCATCTCTTCATTCCTGGGCAAGCAGCTCACCGACCTGCTCGACCATATCGAGAAGGCAGACAAGGAAGAACTCTTCGCCCTGGCTGGCAAGAAGGGTATGGAGCTGGATATCCCTGAGATTCCGGAGCTGATGATCGATAACACCGACCGCAACCGTACCTCTCCATTCGCCTTCACCGGAAACCGTTTCGAGTTCCGTGCTGTAGGTTCAGAGGCCAACTGTGCGTCATCTCTCATCGTACTGAATGCTGCCGTAGCTGAGGCTCTTGAAGACTTCAAGACTCGTGTAGATGCCTTGATAGCAAAGGGCGAGGACCAGACATCGGCTATTATAGATATTGTACGCGAGGATATCAAGACCTGCAAGCCTATCCGCTTCGACGGCAACGGCTATTCTGATGAGTGGAAGGAAGAGGCCCAGAAGCGTGGCTTGGATTGCGAGGCATCCTGCCCAGTGGTCTTCGACCGTTATCTGGACAAGGAGAGCATCGATATGTTTGCCAAGACCAACGTGATGAGCGAGAGCGAGCTGAAGGCGCGCAACGAGGTGAAGTGGGAGACCTATACCAAGAAGATTCAGATTGAGGCTCGTGTGATGGGTGACCTGAGCATGAACCACATTATCCCTGTGGCTACCCACTATCAGAGCCGTCTGGCAAAGAACGTAGAGGGTATGATTCACATCTTCGGTGGCGAGGAAGGCAAGAAACTGACAGCCCGCAACGTGAAGATTATCCGTGAGATAGCCGAGCGCACCGAGGCAATAGAGCGTGGTGTAGAGGCATTGGTAGATGCCCGCAAGGTAGCCAACAAGATAGAGAGTGAGCGCGAGAAGGCAGTAGCATATCACGACACGGTAGCTCCAAAGATGGAGGAAATCCGTTATCAGATAGACAAGCTCGAGCTTCTCGTAGCCGATGAGCTTTGGACATTGCCTAAGTATCGTGAGCTGCTGTTCATCAGATAATATTTCCTGGATTAGGAATTAAGATAATAAAAAAGAGTGCATTGTTTGTTACAGTGCACTCTTTTTTTTTATCACCTTGCTCCAGTCAACATCAACGCTTTTTTGTCAGCGTTAAAAAAGTTGGCTAAATATCTGTCTATCTTCGTGCTTTTTGTCCGTTTTTCTAAGATTTAATACTTTGCCTAATTAAAAAGAGGGTGTGTCAAAAGTCTAGATAATAGTTGGCGCATAACAGTTGATCACCGCATGCACAACAGCTGTTGTGTATGCGTATATCAGCTGTTATGCAAGCGCACAACAGCTGTTGTGCGACCGGAGATACTGACTACCTCAACAACATATCCTATCTCTTCCAACAACATATCCTGTCTCTTCCAACAACTTATCCTGTTTTTTCCAACAACAAGAAGAGGGTGAATAATTATCTTATGACGCACCCTTTTAGATTCCGGGAATATGGTAAAGTTGGTTAAAAGTAATATAAAGAACGTGAGGAAGTTTGTTTCCTTGCTTGTTTTTTAGTCCTTTTGCCCCATAATTATGGATTCAAGTGTGGAAAATGTGGAGAATTACACAAAAGAGGTATCAAAAATGTGTAAAACTCCACATTTTTCCCACTTCAAGAAAAATAAGGATATGTTTAACAGAACGATTATTCACGAATTGGAGCAATGGAAAGAGCGCAGAGACCGCAAGCCATTGATGATGCTGGGAGCTCGACAAGTAGGCAAGACATCGGTGCTGAAGAAATTTGGAAAAGACAGCTTTGAACATTGTGCTTATTTCAGTCTTGATGAAGAAGAGGGTGTTCATTGTTCAGCGTGGTTTGGATGTGATTCCTATGGAGGTGAAGTCGGGAACAAGTGTTACCGGGCGCAGTTTGATAGAGTATAACAAGAAGTATTCTCCCCGTCTGCGCATCAGATATTCCATGCTTAATCTCAAAAAGGATGATACTTTTGTCAATATCCCTCTTTTCCTGGCAGATAGAACAGAGCAGTTGATAGGATATGTGCAGTAGCCTTGCTATGTGGCAATGTAAATATTTATATCCATAATTAGCTTCCTTGGTTTGGGGTAATCTAGCAGTGAGAAGATGGATTATAACATGCATGTTTCCTCTTTTTTATCACTTTCAGCAAAATAAAATTCTATAGTTGTACGACTATAAAGCTACAGTTGTACGACTATACATGCTATAGTTGTACAACCATAGAGCTATAGTTGTATAACTATAGGGTTCTTAGTCGTACAACTATAGAATTTCTATTCGTTATTCTAAAAGTGTAAATTTGTAACGCGTTGATTTACAGTATATTGCTATTCATCGTTGTGTTTGCAATATTCATGAATAAATTGGAGTCAGTTGAAAATATGGAAATCTCAGCGATGTAAAGCTAAAGAAAAAATCACGGAAGAACCTGATGTTACCTCATCATTATAGTCGGCACTTTTACAGAATAAGTTTTTCCAGATTGCAGAACGATAGGAACGTAATCTGTCAGCAGTTTATTGCGGTCGAAAAGCATACTTTTTGCTTTTGACGAATGTATAATGACAAGATGATACTTTGTTGCCCTATTGCGGTTTTATGCTATCTATTTTTTATTAATTTCTCGATTTATCTTACTAAAAATAGGAAAAATAGAATATTTTTGAAGATTTTATGCAAAAAAGATAATATTTCATATTTTTGTTGTAATTTTGCAGCTGATATCACATTTTTATATAATAACTGAATTTTCGCATGTGGGGAAGTTCAGTTTCTTATTGTTAACACTTTATCTTTGGTTTTCTCGAAATATTTTCGTAACTTTATAGCTATCAGGCACTTATCGCTTATGAAGTACATTAAAGGTGAAGATAGAAGACAATACGTATTGTTTCCGGCTTGTCTGGACGAGTACATCGAGCAGGATAATCCTGTTCGCTACATTGATGCGTTTGTAGATAGCCAGGATTTAGAAGAACTCGGCTTCAATCATACTAAACGTGAGGCTCCTGGAAATGGTGGACGACCTTCATATGACCCTTCAGACATATTGAAACTACTCATTTATGGTTATTTCAATTCTATCCGTTCTTCTCGAAAGTTTACGACAGCATAGGCGCGTCCCAGATCCTCAAAAATGTAGGACGCAACGTCGGCGAAATGTTCCGATTCAAGACCATCCATAGTGATAATATAACACTCGGGAACCACATCATTATATGTGACCCCCCACCAGTATGCCACTATCTTCGAACAGATAAATAGGTAATGCGGCTTTATTCTTAAAAAAAACATAATTTTGTTGGTAAAAATTTGCAAATGCGAAATATTTTCATTAACTTTGTGGCATCAAAATACGAGAAGAATGGAAAGTACGGAGATTATAAAGAACGCAGGCCTAAAAATCACTCCGCAACGTAAAGTGGTTTATGAGGTTATGATGGAATTGCGTCATGCTGCCATTGATGAAATAATCAAGTGTGTGCAATCCAAAGATAATCAGATAACCATCTCAACCATCTATCGCATTCTTGATTCGTTTTGCAAGGCTAATCTGTTATCACTTGTGTTCCATCCCGAAGTGGGGAAAAGCTATTATGACATTACCGTGACAGAGCATCACCACATATTCGAGGGAGAGAGCATCTTGGATTATATGGATGAAGGGCTTACGGAATTGATACGACAGTATTTGAAAGAAAAGAATTTTGCATCGGTTGACATTAGCCGAATACAGGTGCAGATAACGATAAATAACCCAAAGTTAAACTCTAAAAAGTAAAAAGTATGAGAAGTATCACGACTTTCGATTTGCAGTATGCACATCGGTTCTATGGCTTCCAAGGCGAAGCCCAGTATCTTCACGGTCACACTGGCACATTGACCATTGAGGTGGAAGATACGGTTGAAGAAGGTGTAAACATGGTGTACCCTTGTAATGAAATCCAAAAGGTGGCATGGAGCCTGTTGAAGAATTTTGACCATGCCTTGGTTCTCCGCGAAGATGACCCTTTGCTTCCTGCCATTCTTGATGTGTATGAAAAGCAAGGCATCAAAAACGGCCATCCGCAAAACAAAATGAAAGGAGAGGCCTTCAAGACCGAATTGGCAACGGCTTACCCTGATGCCCGTCTGGTTGTTACCAAGGAAACCATGACAGTGGAAGGTATGATTAAGATTGTATATGACTTGTTGAAAGACAAACTGAACATCGCTAAAATCACTTTCACAAGCGGTGTGAATGCCGCTTCTGCCGAGTTTACCACAAAGAATAACATCGACCGCTGTCCTCTTTGCGGTGTCGCCCTCAATGAGGATGGAGTATGCCCAAAATGTGGTTATCGGAAAAAATAATCCACGTAAAGCTGCATATAAAATAAAGTGATGATGAAATACGGGTGGAAAAGATTTCACACTTTTCCACCCGTATTGTACAAGTTAGAAAAATAATTTGAAATTCGGCTAATGGTTTCAACCTTTGTTTCCATAACCACATCGGCATACACCTGTGTTGTGTGACGGCTCGTATGGAAACTGACATTTTTCGTAATCCCTGCATCCGCAGCCATTTTTTTAAGACACCTGTTACATACTCCCAATATAGTCAGTTCAAACACCTTTTGGCTCGGCTTGCATCCGTTTCGCTCAGGTAACCAATGCAAAGCCGATTGGTTTAGAGGGATTATTACCTGTCTGCCTACTATCAGTACTTTTGCGGTCTTGAGGCTTTCAGCATATCCGCACCTTGCGCCTCATCCAAGCTTGTACATTTCCGTCACCGTATCGGAGAGGAGGGCGTGGAGCTTATCCTCAAGGAAAGCATCCGCATCAATCTTGCCATGGAGGACAGGAAGAAGGAGGAGGATGACAGGAATAAGGGAAAGACGGTCGTGGACGCAAGAGCGACCATCGTCTGGGACGGAACTTCTACAAGGTTCCAGATCGAATTTTGCTTTCAATGCTTTGTTCACATCACTAAATGTAGCCAAGGTAACTATGAAGGAGATGGGAATGGAATATTCTATGTCTTCTTTCAAGTCACTGATGACCAACATTTATCTGGTGAAACGAATTTTTAAAGCAAGTGGGTACACCCCGAACCGAACTTTAATTAGCAAGATTTTCAAAGATCTCTCGTGCTTACAGCGTATAGCTGCTTAGCATATTATTGAATTATTAACGAACTATTGCGTTAACAATGCACTCTTTTTTTGCTTATCCTGAGCAGAAAAGCGCAAACTAAGTTAAATTTTTATAAAAGTTTGGGTTTAAAACTCGTAACCTACACATAATCAAATAAAAATGTGTAATTTTGCAGTCCGATTATTTCGGGGATACACTTAGAGTCCCCAAGATATGGTGTGTTAATAGCATGCCCTGTGGCCGGGGTATGTGGTTAGTGAATCACCTGTCTGAATAGTGAGTAAAAAAGATTAAAAACGTTTTTTAGTAGTAAATTTAAATTTTAAAATGGACACATTAAGTTACAAGACTATTTCCGTAAACAAGGAAACAGCTAAGAAAGAGTGGGTCGTAATCGACGCTACCGACCAGGTTGTAGGTCGCCTCTGCTCTAAGGTTGCTAAATTGCTCCGCGGAAAGTACAAGCCAACTTTCACTCCACACGTAGATTGTGGTGACAACGTAATCATTATCAATGCCGCTAAGGTAGTTTTCACAGGTAAGAAGGAAACAGATAAGGTTTACACTCGTTACACTGGTTATCCAGGTGGTCAGCGCTTCAACACTCCAGCAGAGTTGCGCAAGCGTCCTGATGGAATGGACAAAATCCTCCGTCACGCTATCAAGGGTATGTTGCCAAAGGGCCCTCTTGGTCGTTCTTTGATGGACAACCTCTTCATTTACGATGGCACAGAGCACAAGCACGAGGCACAGCAGCCAAAGGCTATTGATATTAACCAGTATAAATAATTAAGGTAGAATGGAAGTAATTAATGCAATTGGTCGCCGTAAGAGCGCTGTAGCTCGTGTATACCTCACAGAGGGTACCGGTAAGATCACAATCAACAAGAAAGATATTGAGACATATTTCCCATCAGCAATCCTTCGCTATGTAGTAAAGCAGCCATTGCAGTTGCTCGAAGCTGAGGGTAAGTATGATATTAAGGCAAACCTCGACGGTGGTGGTTTCACCGGTCAGAGCCAGGCTCTCCGCCTCGCTATCGCTCGCGCGCTCGTTAAGATCGACGCTAACGATAAGAAGGCTTTGAAGGATGCAGGCTTCATGACACGTGACTCACGTGCTGTAGAGCGTAAGAAGCCAGGTCAGCCAAAGGCTCGTCGTCGCTTCCAGTTCAGCAAGCGTTAATCTTATACATATTTTATTATATATATACAGATTATATATAGCTGAGCTAAAAAGTTTAGTATCTAAATCGGTGAGATTCCATTAATCGGGGACTACTCATCGACTGATCTAACATTAGATTCAAAAAGAAAGTAAACACAATTAAAAAAGAAAAAACAATGTCAAGAACAAATTTTGACCAGTTACTTCAGGCAGGTTGCCACTTCGGACACCTCCGTCGCAAGTGGAATCCAGCAATGGCTCCTTACATCTTCATGGAGCGTAACGGTATTCATATTATCGACCTCAACAAGACTGTCGCTAAGATCGACGAGGCTGCTGAGGCTCTCAAGACAATTGCCAAGACAGGTAGAAAGATCCTGTTTGTCGCTACTAAAAAACAAGTTAAGGACGTAGTTGCTGAGAAGGCAGCTTCTATCAATATGCCATACGTAAACGAGCGTTGGGCTGGTGGTATGCTCACCAACTTCCCTACAATCCGTAAGGCAGTTAAGAAAATGGCAAACATCGATCGTCTGTTGAACGATGGTACATTCTCTAACCTCTCTAAGCGCGAGTTGCTTCAGGTAAGCCGCCAGCGTGCTAAGTTGGAGAAGAACCTCGGTTCTATCGCAGATATGGCCCGTCTCCCAGTAGCCCTCTTCGTTGTTGACGTAATGAAGGAGCATATCGCTGTTAAGGAGGCTAACCGTCTTGGTATTCCAGTGTTCGGTATCGTAGATACCAACTCTGATCCTAAGAATGTTGATTACGTTATTCCAGCTAACGACGATGCTAAGGATTCTGTAGATGCTATCCTTACTGCAGTTTGCGGTGCTATCGCTGAGGCTCTCGAGGAGCGCAAGGCTGAGAAGGCTGACGACAAGGCTGCTGCTGAGCAGAAGGACCAGCCTAAGAAGAAGGCTGCCCGCAAGGACGAGGCTGAGTAATTAGGCAAAGAAATATATACTGAAGCCATTGATTCTGTTTATGATTCGATGGCTTTAGTAGCTTTTAAGCAAAGATTATTATTAACTTTTTAATATAAAAATATTATTATGGCTGTTTCAATTGAAGATATCAAGAAACTTCGCGCTATGACTGGTGCTGGTCTTGCTGACGTTAAGAAGGCACTCACAGAGGCTGAAGGTGATTTCGATAAGGCAAAGGAGTTGCTCCGTGAGCGTGGTCTCGCTATCGCTGCTAAGCGTTCTGACCGTGAGACTTCTAATGGTTGCGTTCTCGTTAAGAAGGTTAACGATTTCGCTGCTATCATCGCTCTCAAGTGCGAGACTGACTTCGTAGCTAACGGTGCTGACTTCATCAAGTTGACATCTGACATCCTCGACGCTGCTATCGCTGCCAAGGCTCACACTCTCGACGAGGTGAAGACTTTGAAGGTTGGCGATGCTGATGCTCAGGCTGCTGTTACACAGCGCTCTGGTATCACTGGCGAGAAGATGGAGCTCGACGGCTATTGTGTTCTCGAGGGTGACAACATCGAGGTTTACGACCACATGAACAAGCACACTTTGTGTACTATGGTTCAGCTCAACGAGAACAACGAGGAGGCTGGTCACAAGGTAGCTATGCAGGTTGCTGCTATGCGCCCTGTAGCTCTCGACGAGTCTTCTGTTTCTGAGGAGACTAAGAAGACTGAGCTCGAGGTTGCTGTTGCCAAGACTAAGGAAGAACTCGTAGAGAAGGCTGTTAACGCTGCTTTGAAGAAGGCTGGCATCAACCCAGCTCACGTTGACTCTGAGGAGCACATCGAGAGCAACACCAAGAAGGGTTGGTTGACACCTGAGCAGGCTGAAGAGGCTCGCAACATCAAGAAGACTGTTGGTGAGGAGAAGGCTGCTACTTTGAACCCTACTATGATTCAGAACATTGCTAATGGTCGTCTGGCTAAGTTCTTCAAGGAGAACTGCCTCGTTGACCAGGAGTTCCAGTTCGGTGACGGTGACAAGCAAACTGTTGCTCAGTACCTCGCTTCTCAGAGCAAGGATCTCAAGATCGTTGCTTACCAGCGCTTTACTCTTGCTGCTGAGTAATCATTACTCAAAAGCAAGTGTTAATTTGACTTATAGTTAAATTAGAATACCGGGAGTTATGAAGTTAAGCCTCGCTTTGCTTCTAACTCCCATTTCTTTTTATATAAAAATTTGATGTTATGAAGATATTTGCCATCGGTATGAACTATACCGAACACAATAAATCGCTGCATGGTACGTTATCTAAACCAGAGCGTCCTGTCATTTTCACCAAGGCAGATTCTGCTTTGCTCAATAACGGCAAGCCTTTCTTCATCCCTGATCATCTGGGAAGAATAGAGTATGAAACCGAAGTGGTGGTCAGAATATCCAAGTTGGGAAAGACCATTCCGCAGCGTTTCGCCCACCGCTATTACGATGCAGTAACCGTAGGTATCGATTTTACGGCACGCGAGATGCAGAAGAAACTGCGCGAGGCTGGCCAACCTTGGGAACTCGCCAAGGGATTCGACGGTTCTGCCGTTATCGGCGAATGGGTCGACATCCAGAAGTTCCGTGATATCCAGGCACTGCACTTCCGCCTCGATCTCAATGACAAGACCGTACAGGAAGGCTGCACGAGCGATATGCTCTACAAGGTAGATGAAATCATCTCCTACATCAGCCAGTACTTCACGCTCAAGACGGGCGACCTGCTCTATACCGGATGTCCTACAGGCTGCGGTCCTGTCAACATCGACGACCATCTCGTAGGCTATCTCGAAGACAGGAAGGTGCTCGATTTTCACTGTAAATAAACGATATTGCAAGTAATATATTGATATGAACACAACAAAGGTTTGGAAATACATGCTGTTGGCATGCCTGCTCATGTTGGTGGCTCCTGCTCAGGCACAGCGATTCTTCAATCTGACCTCTTCAGAAGTCAGAGTAGATTCCGTGTTGCCCCGTTTCGTGTATTCCATTCCTTTGACCGGTGCATATCGTGACTCCGTATATACCGTCAGCCTGAAATATGGCGAGTATATCGACATGACTGCCTCCGACATCGCCAATTACAACCGCCTGTCGGGTGCAGTTCCTCCTGAGCAGGTATTTCCACAGCAGCGGGTTACCGAATGCCGTAAGCAGGGCGTACTCCAGATAGATTTCAGTCCTGTCGTATTCCGCAATAACCGCCATCAGCTGCTGGTCAGCTTCATGCTCCAGGTAGATGCCCGTCCTCTGAAGCGCTCCGAGCGTTCCAGTCGAGGTTCTCTGTTGGCTAAGGGCAAAGTATCAGCCTTCACTTCTTCTGATGCTTTGCGCTCAGCCTCTTCCCTCTATGCCTCCCATTCCGTCCTAGCCTCAGGCAGATGGGCGAAGATCAGAGTCAGCGAAACCGGTTTCCATCAGCTTACCGAACAGGTAGTGCGCCAGGCAGGTTTCTCCGATATCAGCAAGGTGAAGATTTACGGCTATGGCGGCAATCTGCAGAACGAAGCCCTTCTGGCGAGCGAACTGCAGGCTACCGACGATCTTCAGGAAGTTCCCCAGTGCATCGTTGGCGGCAAGCATTATTTCTATGCCGAGGGACCGGTATCCTGGAAGTCAGAAACCGCCCTCCAGCGCATCCGTAATCCTTATTCCGATTACGGCTACTATTTTATTACCCAGACCGATGGAGAGCCACTGGTGCAGGATTCAGCCACCTTTGTCTCTTCCCATTATCCGCAGCCATACGATTATCATTCCCTCTACGAGTCAGATGGTTTCAGCTATTATCATGGCGGCAGAAACCTCTTCGATGCAGAAGAACTGAAGGTGGGCGATGAAAAGAAAGTGGTAATCACGAATACCACCGGTTCTGCGTCAGGTAAACTCTCCGTAGCCCTGACTACCACCACAAACAGCGTGGCTCAGATACTGAAGAATGGCAAGGCTTTGGGCAAAATCACCCTTTCTCTCAAGAATGACAATCCTACGGAGGATATATCTTACCTCAAGGCTACAGAGAAGGTTGCCACTTATCCCATTTCCGATTTCCAGGATAAGGATACCATCTCTATCAAGGTCTTGTCAGGTGCTTCCATCCGCCTCGATTATATCTCCGTAACGTGGGCAGAGCCTGGAAGCTGTGCCTTTACCGCTGCGAACCTGGCCGCCGGTGGAAAGATTCCGGCTGCCCAGTATGTCTACGGCATCACCAACCAGAATCATCATGCCGATGGAGCAGCCGATATGGTCATCATCATCCCGACCTCACAGAAACTGTTGAAACAGGCACAGCGGCTGAAAAAATTTCATGAACAGCACGACGGACTGCGCGTTACCATCGTGCCTGCCGATGAACTCTATAACGAATTTTCTAGCGGTACCCCCGATGCCAACGCCTACCGCCGCTACCTGCGCATGCTTTCTGATAAGGCGCAGAGCGAGGCAGATATGCCGAAATATCTCCTGCTCTTCGGCGACTGCGTATGGGATAACCGCATGCTTACCTCCGGTTGCAGAACCCTGAATCCAGACGATTATCTGCTGTGCTTTGAGAGTGAAAATTCCTTCAGTGCCGTTTCCTGCTTCGTCAGCGACAGCTGGTTCGGCATGCTCGGCGAGGGAGCCGGACTGTATCCTAACCGCGAGCTGCAGGATGTAGCCGTAGGCCGCTTCCCGGTAACTTATGCAGAAGAAGCCCAGGTGCTGGTAGACAAGACCATCAGTTATGCTCAGAATGCCAATGTAGGTGCCTGGCAGAACACCCTGATGTTTATGGGCGATGACGGAAACGGAAACCTCCACATGCAGGATGCCGATGATGTGGCAAATGATGTGCTCACCACCTATCCCGCCTATCTCGTCAAGAAAGTGATGTGGGATGCCTATACCCGCGAAACCTCCTCTTCGGGCAATACCTATCCCGAAGCAACGCGGATTATCAAACAGCAGCAGGCTGCGGGAGCCCTCATCATGGATTATGCCGGACATGGCGATCCTACACAGATGTCGCACGAATCAGTTCTGAAACTCACCGATTTTGCCGATTTCCGCAATACCAACCTGCCGCTCTGGGTAACCGCCTCCTGCGATATCATGCCGTTCGACGGGCTCGAAGCCAACATCGGCGAATATGCGCTGCTCAACGATAAAGGCGGCGCAGTAGCTTTCTATGGCACCACCCGTACCGTTTACGCCCAGTATAACAGACATATCAACCGTGCCTTCATCCACAGAGTGCTCAGTCTGGTAGACGGTAAGCCTATTACGATAGGCGAGGCGCACCGACTGGCGCAGAACGACCTGGTGAGCGGCAACGGACCAACTTCCGGCTCCGATGTCACGGTGAACCATCTCAACTTTTCCCTTCTGGGCGATCCGGCGCTTGCGCTCAATCTGCCTAAGTATCAGATAGTAGTAGATTCCATCAACGGCATCCCTGTTGCCGGAGCCGCAACCCTGCCGATGCTGAAGGCAGGCTCTATCGCTCGCATGGCAGGTCATATCGAGGGAGCAGACGACTTCCGGGGCGTCATCACCGCTACCGTAAGAGATTCCAAGGAAACGGTTACCTGTCGCCTGAACGATACCGGCAAGGATGGCGCTGAGAAGGCTTTCGAATACAAAGACAGAACCAAGACCCTGTATCAGGGCACCGATAGCGTAAGAGGCGGCAAGTTTACCTTCTCCTTTGCCGTTCCGCTGGATATCAATTATTCCAACCAAAGCGGTCTGGTCAACCTCTATGCGGTGAATACCGCCAAGACCCTCTCCGCCCACGGCTCCAGCGAGCAGTTTACGGTAGGCGAGAGCGAGGAGCAGAAGAACGATTCCATCGGTCCTTCCATCTACTGCTATCTCAATTCGCCTTCCTTCGTAGATGGCGGCAATGTCAACACCACCCCGTTCTTTGTGGCAAAGATAACCGATAAGGACGGAATCAATGCTGCCGGAAGCGGTATCGGTCACGACCTGCAGTTGGTGATAGATGGCGATATGTCGAAGACCTACGTGCTGAACAGCAATTTCATCTACGATTTCGGAACCTATACCAGCGGTTCTACCTATTACAGCATACCGCAACTGGAACCGGGCAAGCACGAACTCACCTTTCGTGCCTGGGATATCCAGAACAACAGTTCTACGGTGAAGCTCCGCTTCAATGTGGTGAAGGCACTGAGTCCGGCGCTCTTCGATGTGGGAGTAACCGCCAATCCGGCTAAGACCTCCACCACCTTCATCATCAGCCACGACCGCACAGAGAGCGATATGGACGTGGTGGTAGAAGTGTTCGATTCATCGGGCAGACAGCACTGGCGCCATTCCGAAAGCGGTGTACCTACCTCGGGCAGCTATACCGTAAGCTGGGACCTCACCTCCGATAGCGGCACCCCTCTGGGCACCGGCGTATATCTCTATCGCGTCAAGGTGGCGAGCGATGGCAGCAGCTATACCTCAAAAGTCAAGAAACTCATCATTATCAAATAAAAAATATATTTACAATGGGAATGAAAAAAATCTATAAGATATTCATCTTGGGATGTCTCGCTCTGATGGCATCAGAAGTGAAGGCGCAGGATAAGAAAGATCTCTTCAATCCTGTGAACTATGCAGTCATTTCGCAAACCATAGCTCCTGATGCCCGTGGTGGCGGCTTGGGAGACATCGGTGCGGCTACCGACCCTGATGTCAACTCTCAGTACTGGAATCCGGCAAAATATCCTTTCACCATTTCGCGTGCCGGTGTGTCGCTCAGCTTCACTCCTTGGCTGCGCTCGCTGGTCAATGATATGAATCTAGCCTATCTCTCTGGCTATTACCGCATTGGTGATTACAGCGCCGTATCTGCATCGCTCCGCTATTTCAATATGGGTGAAGTGTTTACCAGCGAAGAGGGTGCCGAGAGTGGCACGGGTATGACCATCAATCCTTACGAGATGTCGGTCGATGTGGCTTATTCTCTGATGCTCAGCGAGAAGTTCTCTCTTGCTGCCGCCATCCGCTGGATCTATTCCGATATGCGCTTCGATTATACCGAAGATAATTCGCCAGCCTCCGCTTTCGCAGCCGATATCGCTGCCTATTACCAGAACTATGTGGTCATCGGCCAGCGCGAATGCCAGTTGGGCTTGGGCTTGAATATTTCTAACATCGGTAGTAAGATTACTTTCAGTGGCAAGGAGTATGGCGAGTTCCTGCCAGCCAACATGCGTCTGGGTGCTTCGCTGATGATTCCTATCGACGAGTACAATCGCATCACCCTGGCAGCCGATGCCAACAAGTATCTGGTGCCTACCGTTCCGAAGCAGGAAGAGGGTGAGGACAATTCAGAATATGAAGACCGTGTGCATCGTGAGTATGATGATATTTCGGGCATCAGCGGTATCTTCAAGAGTTTCAGCGATGCCCCTGGCGGTTTCAAGGAAGAGCTGGAGGAAATCAACTATGGTCTGGGTGCCGAGTATGTATACAATGATAAGTTTGCGCTCCGTGCCGGTTATCATCACGAGAGTCAGAGCAAGGGTAACCGCAAGTACTTCACCGTAGGTGCCGGTTTCAAGATGAATGTCTTCTCGCTCGATGCTGCCTATGTGGTGGCTACCGCCAAGAGTAACCCGCTCGACCAGACCCTCCGCTTCACCCTGTCGTTTGATATGGATGGACTGAAGGACCTGTTTAAGAGATAATGTTGAGTGTTGAATGTTGAATGAATAGTGTTGAATGTTGAATGTTGAATTTTTGCCTAACGGACTCAAGGGCGCTAGCCTAATTCAACATTCAACACTATAATATAAATTTAAAGCTATGAATATACGTGTAGGATTTGGATATGATGTCCACAAGCTGGTGGCTGACCGCGACTTGTGGCTGGGAGGAATCAAGATAGATTATGAACTGGGATTGCTGGGCCACAGCGATGCCGATGTGCTGATACATGCCATTTGCGATGCCCTGCTGGGTGCCGCCAACATGCGTGATATCGGATATCATTTCCCGGATACGGCAGCAGAGACTCTGAATGTGGATTCTAAGATTCTGCTCCGCAAAACGATGGAACTGATAGCTACCAAGGGCTATACACTGGGCAATATCGATGCCACAGTCTGTGCCGAACGCCCTAAACTCAACCCGCATGTGCTAGCCATGAAAGCCTGTCTGGCAGAGGTGATGGGGGTAGACGAAGACCAGATATCCATCAAGGCAACAACCACCGAGAAACTCGGATTCACAGGCAGAATGGAGGGCATCTCCGCCTATGCCACCGTTCTTATCCAAAAAGGATAGCACGCAATCAGCACGCCCTGTAAGGGCAGAAGCTCCTAGCCCAGGGCATCGCCCTGGGTATAATAGCAATCAGCAAGGCGCCCTGTAAGGGCAAAAGCTTTATATTCTGCAAAATGTAGGAAAAGTGTCAGGAAGTTGTTAATTTCCGTTTTTTTGTTCGTTTTTGCTTGATATATATCAAAAAAATGCAAAAACGTCACACTTTCTTGGCTGAATATTTGGTGAATAGCCGAAATAGTAGTAATTTTGCAGCGTCAAAAGGTTAATAGATTGTTTAGGTTAGTAGTAATAGATTTAGGTTTTTAGTTATTAGGTTTTAAGGTAGATTGTTTAACCGATAATTGAGAAAGTCGTGAGACTATTTTGATTAGATTTTTTAAGTTAAACATATTGCATGCCACAGCTCGTTGAGAGTTGTGGTATGTTTTTTTATCCCCCATACCCCTCCTTTTCCGATTTCCTCGAAAAAAACATGCCTTTTTATTTTGTTTTGTCTCCGATTTGTGCTATCTTTGCAGTATCAAAAATATACGCAGATGAGAGTACTCATAGTAAATACAAGTGAAAAGACAGGCGGAGCGGCAGTAGCAGCCAACCGCCTGATGGATGCCCTTAACAACAATGGCGTTAAGGCAAAGATGTTGGTACGCGACAAGGAGACAGAAGACATCACTGTGGTCAGTCTGCCCCGTTCGCTCAGGTTGCAGTGGAACTTCCTGTGGGAGCGCTGGTGCGTATTCTGGCATCTCCATTTCTCCCGTCAGCGCCTCTGGGAGGTAGACATGGCAACATCGGGCACCGATATCACCAGGCTCCGCGAGTTTCAGGAGGCAGATGTCATCCATCTCTCCTGGATCAACCAGGGCATGCTCTCACTCAAGAACATCCGCAAGATTATCCGCAGCGGCAAACCGGTGGTATGGACCATGCACGATCTCTGGCCAGCTACCGGCATCTGCCATTATGCCCGTGGCTGCAACCGCTATGCCTCCGCCTGCGGCAACTGTCCGCTTCTCCCCAATAAAGGCAGCAAGACCGACCTCTCAGCAAAGATATTCCGCCGCAAGAAGGAACTCTACCATCGCGGCGCCATCTCCTTCGTCACCTGTAGCCGTTGGCTCGAACGGCAGGCTAAGGGCAGCGGTCTCTTCGTAGGTCAGCGCATCACCAACATCCCGAATCCGATAGATACCCACGTGTTCTGTCCGCAGAATCAGGCAGAGGCGCGTCTGCGTGCCGGTCTGCCAGCCGACAAGCATATCATCCTCTTCGTATCCCAGCGCGTAACCGACGGGCGCAAGGGCATGCGTTATTTCATCGAAGCCATCGACCGGCTGGTAGCGCGCTATCCCGAGATGAAGGAGAATACCGCCATCGCCATCCTGGGCGGCCATTCCGAGGAAGTAAACCTCACCCTGCCGTCCTATTCGCTCGGCTATGTCAGCGATGAGAAGCAGATTGTGGCAATCTACAATTCGGCAGATGCCTTTGTGCTGCCATCGCTCGAAGATAACCTCCCTAACACCATCATGGAGTCGATGGCGTGCGGCGTGCCGAGCATCGGTTTCAGGGTAGGAGGTATACCGGAGATGATAGACCATCAGCAGAACGGCTACGTGGCCAACTACCGCGATACCGAAGACCTGGCGAGTGGCATCCACTGGGTACTCGAAGAGGCCGACAGGGCGGCGCTGAAGCAGGCATGTCTGCAGAAGGTAGCACAGAACTATTCGCAGCATGCCGTAGCATTGAAATATATTGAAGTTTATAACGAGGCGATGGCCTACAAAAACTATAAGTTATGATTAAGTTCACCGTCGTAACCTGTACGTATAATGCCGAGAAGGAGTTGCAGCGTACCCTCGACAGCGTGCAGCGCCAGACCTACTGCAACATCGAGCACATCATCATGGATGGCGGTTCCCGCGACCGTACCCTTCAGCTGGTGAAGGCATATCAGCATCGCAATGCAGTAGGCGAGAGCTCGCACGAAATCGTGGTCATATCAGAGCCCGACAAGGGACTTTATGATGCCATGAACAAGAGCATCGACCGTGCTACGGGCGATTACCTGGTGTTCATGAATGCCGGCGACACCTTTCCTACAGCCGATACGCTGGAGTACGTAGAAGGCTGTGTAGGCGAAGGCGAATTACTGCCCGGCGTACTTTACGGGGATACCGATATCGTGGACGAGATGGGCCATTTCCTGCGTCATCGCCGCCTGGCTCCACCCAAGAAGCTCACGTGGCGTTCGTTCATCTGGGGCATGCTGGTGTGTCACCAGTCATTCTATGCCCGCACAGACATAGCCCGTGAGATTCATTACGATCTGCACTACCGTTATTCGGCAGATGTAGACTGGTGCATCCGCATCATGCGGGAGTCATCTCGCCGCAAGTTGCCGTTGCGCAACGTCCATGCCGTCCTCACCCATTTTCTGGATGGTGGCATGACCACGCAGAACCACAAAGCCTCCCTGAAGGAGCGTTTTCAGGTGATGCGCACCCATTACGGCCTTCTTCCCACCCTTGCAGTTCATGCCTGGTTCGTGATAAGAGGGGCTGTAAAAAGGTAAAAAAGTAAAAAGAGGCTTTAAAAGGGAAATAGAAGAAAATTCCGTTTGGCGTTCAGGCTTTTTCTAACGCCTATGGGAAATGATATTTTTCTTACGTATAGCTTGTTTTCGAAGTGTGAAAAATGTAGACAAAAAATAGGAGAGTGTGTCGTAAGTCTAGATTATTGCAGCCGAGGACGGGCTGAAGGCCCAAAAGCTCCTAACCCAGGGCGTATTGGCTGTGACTTATGGCGCACTCTCAATTTGTTAAGCAAGCTTTGAGTTTCATTGATGAAAAGTCCTCTTCATTAACTGTTCTTTTGTACGCAAGCGTATGCAGCAGAATATTCAAGTGGCTCAGTCAGAATATTCAAGTGGCTCAATCAGCTTACTCAAGTGGCTCGATCAGCTTACTCAAGTGGCTCAATCAGTGAGTCCAACCGTCTGTGTAACCCAGTTCAGCCATATCCTTAACCCAGTTCAGCCACATCAGTTGGTAAACGGAAGTACATCGTTTGTTTACCTCATTTGAGTGCTCAATAACTACCAGGGAGAATTAGCTTTTGACTATTACCATCAGGGCCAATAATAGTTTCCATCAGGGCGAATCATGCTTTTTCAGAATATGCCCGAATCACTACCAGGGAGAATCTTAAAAATACAAGATACTGAATATCAGGCAGTTAGGTGCAGATTTTTCTTCCCTACACTATACCAAGTATATTATATATATACATTTACATCTTTTACACTATACGTAATACGGGAGGAAAAAGATTTTTTTCAACATTTCTGCTCATTTTGTCTGAAAAAATGTCTAAAACTCTTGTATGAATGAAAATAAAGTCGTAGCTTTGCTCTATAGAATTTTAAAACAGATGGTTATGAAGTACTTAGATTCTAAGGCAGACCTCACGTTCAAGAAGATATTCGGCAATCATCCTGATCGGTTGAGAAACCTCCTGTATGTCCTTCAGTCACCCAGCGAGGACGAGTTGATACACCTGCAGCAGTATCTGCCGTCAGTAGAAGAACTGGAAATTCCCGGCTTTACAGATGCCGAACTCAGAGCCTACGACAAGTTCTGGGATTCGGTAAGTGTTGAAAGAACCCTCCTGGATGACAGATACCAGAAAGGCAGAGAAGAAGGCATGAACCAGCGCAGCCTTGAGATTGCCAGGAATATGCTGGCAAAGGGGATGGCTGCATCGACAGTCTTGGAAATAACAGGATTGTCGATGGAAGAGATACAATAGCTGATAGCTAGAGGAGAGCCCTCAGGTCGGCGATGATGGCCTGGGTGTAGGCTCTTATCTGAGATTCTGACAGATCGTTGATATGCTCGGGAGCGAGGGCGGCGATGTGCTGTCGGGTCTCCATCTCTATCATCGTGGCGATAGGGAGGAGCTTGTGGGCTGTCTTGCCGATGGCTTCTATTGATAACTCGCCTTCTGTTGCCTGCTGGAGGTTCTGGAGATGGGATGACAACTCCTGTTTGACGGTGCTGAGTATCTCGGCTTCTGCTTCCGGATCGCCTTCTGCAAAGGTCAGAAGGGGTGCAAAGCGGGATTTCTTATTGGTTTCCTCTGCCATATCCTCTGTTTCTGATGCTGTATTCTCCAAACCGAGGATTTCTTTCAGCTTCTCTGTGCTGAACGGCTTGAAAAGGCAATCGTCGAAACCGGCTTCTTTCAACTCTCTGATGATGCTGGCATCGTGGGCAGTCATCGCTACTACCTTCATGTGGCTGTGGTTGATGTGCTGAATCATCCTGATGCCGTTCATCTCGGGCATTTCGATATCCATCATCATCAGCGCAGGATGCTCGTTGTGGAGCACGGTGAGCGCCTCGGCTACATGCAGACAGGCAAAGACTTGCCAACTGTCGCCTATCAGCTTCTTCAGCATCTCCTGAAGCAGACGGAGCTGCAACGGGTCGTCATCGAGCAGCAGTATCTTGTGGTTTTCGAAATGGGGCTTGGTTGGGGCGAGGGGCTTCTGCTCTTCTGCCTCTTCTGCTGCAGGAGCGGTACCTAAGGCAAGCGGAATGGTGACGGTGAAGGTGCTGCCCTTGTCCTTGACGGATTCCAGACGCAGGGTGCCCTGAAGCAGATTAACCAGTTCCTGGGTGATGTTCAGCCCGAGACCGGTGCCCTCGATGCCCTGGGCACTCTTCAGACGGGTGAACGCCTGGAACACCTTCTGGCGCTCTTCGGTGGTCATGCCCTTGCCGGTATCCCTTACCGAGAAGGTGAGGAGGTGCTGGGGACTGATGGCTGCCTGGATGGTGACGCTGCCCTTATCGGTATACTTGATGGCATTGCTAACCAGGTTGTTGAGTATCTGACGGATACGGAAGGCATCGGCACGGTAGTAGGTCTGCGGACTGCTGATGCCATCGAGCTCTAGATGCAGTTCCAATCCCTTCTCCTGGCTCAGGATCTGCATCTCTCCGGCACACTGGCGGAACATGTCGGCAGGCGAGAAATCTACAGGGTTCAGCTTCATCAGTCCGTTTTCCAACTGGTGATAATCGAGCAGGGCGGCAACGAGCCGGGAGAGATGGGTGGCAGACCCCTTGATGCTGTTGAGGCAGGAGATGGCCTGCGGGTTGTCGACATAATCCTTCATCAGGTCGATGAAGCCCGAGATGCTGGCAGCCGGAGCCTTGATGTCGTGGGTGATGGTGAGGAGCAGGCGTTCGCGCTGGTTCATGATGCGCCTGATTTCCTCGTTAGCTTCTTCGAGATTCTCGCGGTAGATGCGTTCCTTCTGCGTATCGCGGTAGATGTAATAGACGAGGATGACGGCGGCTGTGATGGCTACGATGGCAAGCAGACCTATCTGCCAGAGCAGATTCTGGCGCGCCTGCATCGCCTGGTTGATAGCCTGCTGCATCGCCTGACGTTCGCGCTGATGGATATCGTTGAGCTGCTGGGAGGAGCGCAGGGCGAGGCGGGCATTGGTTATCTGCAGGTCTCTCACCTCGCGGTTGATGGCATCGTGGTTATCGCGCGTAGACTGCTTCTCCTTGCGGTCAATCTGTTCCAGGATATCGGCTACGTTTCCGGCTAAGTTGACCGGGGTAGAGAGGGTATCGGTGACAGCCTGGTTGCTGTCGCGTCTGATGCTGAGCGTTTCGGCATGTTCCTTCTTGAAGGCATCGGCAAGGCGGCGGAAGAAGCCCTTGCGGGTTTTCATCACCTCTACGGTGGTGTTCTTTGCCACATGAGTCTTGGGTACCTTGGAATGCACGACAACGGAATCTTCGCCACTGTTGAGGCTGTTCATCTTCTCATGCAGATAGTTGTGGGATGACTTGCCCTGCATGGCGCGGGTAAGCTGCTGCAGATTGGTCTGTTCCTCCTTGAGCAGGTTGGACATGGTGCTGTCGGCTGCCTGTCGCTTTTCGATATAGTCGCGGGTTGCCTGGTTGATAGCGAGCACGGTTGTGGTGTTGCGATATACCAGCCCTATCGCCAGAATCAGTACGATGGCGACGATGATGTAACCCAGGGCTACCTTGAAAGGAACGTTTGTTTGCTGCATCTTCTTATCTTTTAATGTTTTGAGTCTTTTTGCTATTTGCGTGCAAAGTTAATCAAAAATGCGATATAAACCAACGAAAACAGGAGATAAATGCCAAAATCTGGTCATCTATCTCCTGTTTCATTGAAAGCGACGCGTAATTACTATTTTCTGAAGGTGGATTTACTTTGCTACGGTTGAATCCACTGTTGCTGCTGGAGTCTCAACAGGTGTTGCTGTTGTGTCGGCTGGAGCTACTGTGTCTACTGGTTCTGAACCTGCAACGCTTACCATTCTGTTACCTGCAAATACATTGCTAACTGATACCATTGCTACTGCTGCGATAACTGCAAATACTAACTTTTTCATAATTCTTTTGTTTTTTAATTGTGAATATTATTTGTTTATTAATTCTCTTGTTGAAACTCATTTGCGAGTTCGCTAAATAATATCACAATAGGCGTGCCAAAAATAGATGAGTTTGGTTAAGTATCTGATAATCAGTGTTGATGGTGTTTTGTGCCAGAAACGGGATGTGGGGAAAGTGGGGAAAAAGTGTAGAAAAATTCCCCAATATAGTGTGGAATATATTGGGGAATCGGGGTGTGGCATGTTTTACTCCATGCCGTATTTCTTCATCTTGTTGTAGAGAGTCTTGCGGTCGATGGCAAGCAGTTGGGCTGCCTTGCTCTTGTTGCCGTGGGTGGCTCTCAGGGCAGCGGCGATGCTTTCCTGTTCCGACTGTTCGCTGTGCAGCTGCATATTGAGCGGTCGGGCGGTGGAGGTCTGTGCCATCGTCTTCTCCAGTTCCTGGGCACCGATATACTTGCCACGGGCGAGCAGGGTGGCGCGCTTCATCACATTGTTCAGTTCGCGCAGGTTGCCCGGCCAGTCGTATGAGGCAATGATTTCGGAGGCTTTGGCATCCATTCCGAGCACATTCTTGCCCAGTTCCTGGTTGGCGTGCTTGATAAAGAGGTTGGCAAAGAGGAAGATATCGGCACCTCTGTCCTTGAGGGCAGGCATGTAGATGGTAAACTCGTTGATGCGGTGATAGAGGTCCTCTCTGAACTTGCCTTCGGCTACCGCCTGCGCCAGATTCTCGTTGGTGGCACAGATGAGTCGGATATCCACATCAATCTCCTGCGTGCTGCCCAGCGGACGGATTTTCCTCTCCTGCAAGGCTCTGAGGAGCTGCACCTGTACTTCGTAGTTGAGGTTTCCCATCTCATCGAGGAAAACCGTTCCGCCGTTAGCTATCTCGAAGGCACCCTTCTTATCCTGTTCGGCTCCGGTAAAGGCACCCTTCTTATATCCGAAGAATTCAGATGCTGCCACCTCCTTAGGAATGGCGCCGCAGTCGATGGCATAGAAAGGCTTTTCCTTGCGCAGACTCTGTTCGTGGATGCTGCGCGCCACATATTCCTTTCCGGTGCCGCTGGCTCCGAGAATGAGCACTGACATCGGGGTTGGGGCAACGAGCGAAACGAACTCGTAGAGCTGTTTGGAAGCCTCGCTTTCACCTTTTATATATCTAGGCACTTCCGTAGCGCTCTGCTGCTCTTCTTGGGGCGCATCCTGCATGGCGGCAGATTCCGCACGCTGAGGGGCTGAAACCGCAGAAGCAGCCGACTGGATAGCCTCACGGATTTTCTCTAAGAGGATTTCGGGATGGAAGGGTTTAGCCACGTAATCGGTAGCACCCGATTTCATGGCACATACAGCATTCTGAACCTCTGCATAGCTAGTCATTACGATAAAAGGCAGGTGGGCATCGGTCTTTCTGATATGCTGGAGCAATACCAGTCCGTCGTGGTCGGGCAGGCGCAGGTCGGAAAGAACCAGATGGAATGCATCGCCGGCTCCCATCGCTTTGATGGCAGCGCCTACAGATGTTACCCTTTCTACATCGAATCCTTTCTTTTTGAGCCAAGTCTGTATCATTGTTCCGAATGCCAAATCGTCTTCTACAATCAATATCCTCTTCATGATGTTCTGTTTTATCCTCTTCTAAAATATCGTTATATATAACTTTGTGCAAAGGTACGGAAAAGTTGTATGGAAAGCTATTTAATTCACATTATTTAGCAATAAAACCGACTAAAATTCTACAAACCCTGTTCTATTATCTTATTTTTAGTGAAAAGAACAATTGTTTTCGGATAAAAGCATGCTAGTTGCTTTATTTTTTGTATCTTTGCAACCATGTTAAAACAAGATTTAGAGTCATGAATCCGATAGTACAAACCATCATATTGTCAGCTTCGGCGGTGCGTATGTTGCCGCATATTGCTCTGTATCTGCTCCATAAGAAGGAGATAGATGCCGACCTGCTGAAGGTGCAGGACAGGAAGCCTACGGTGCTCAACCTGATTAAGGCATGCACCCGTGAAAGGAGTTTCCGCAATCTGTTTTATTACCGCATGGGCGAATACCGTTCGGTTTTCATCAGCTGGCTGTTGCCTCCTGAGCGTACGATGACCATCTGGTGTCCGCATATCGGGAAGGGTGCGCATCTGGAGCACAGCTATGCCACCTATCTCAACGCAGAAAGCATAGGTGATGACTTCTACTGTCTGCAGATGGTGACGCTGGGCAACGACAAGGGCGGCAGACCTACCATCGGAAATGACGTGAAGATTTATACCGGCGCCACGGTATTCGGCGGCATCCATATCGGCAACCACGTGACGATAGGCGCCGGTGCTGTGGTATTCCAGGATATTCCCGACGGGGCTACCGTGGTAGGGAATCCGGGGAGAATCATTCAGAAATAATCAATTTAAAGATAGAGAATATGAACTATGCATTGATCATAGCCGGAGGTTCTGGCAATAGAATGGGACAGGACATCCCAAAGCAGTTTATGCATGTAGACAACTGTCCTATCATCATCCATACGATGATGGCTTTTCAGAAGCATCCTGATATTCAGGGTATTGCTGTGGTATGTCTGGCAGGTTGGGAAACGGTACTGCAGTCGTATGCCAACCAGTTCTGCATTACCAAGCTGAAATGGATATTCCCTGGCGGAAGCAATGGTCAGGAGTCAATCCACAATGGTATCTATGGCTTGAAAGAGGTGGGATGCGGTGATGACGACCTGGTGCTGGTGCATGATGCCGTGCGCCCACTCTTGTCGCAAGACATCATCTCGTCCAATATCGCCATCTGCCAGAAGTATGGCTATGCCATTACGGGTATCAAATGTAGAGAGGCTATCCTGGAGAGCGAAGATGGTTTTACGACCAACACCAGTATTCCGCGCGACAAACTGATCCGTGCCCAGACACCCCAGACCTTCCGTTTGGGCAATCTGATAGCAGCCCACGAAGAGGCTAAGGAGAAGGGTATCACCAATTCGGTGGCATCCTGTACCCTGATGGCAGAACTGGGAGGCAGACAGATGCATATCGTCCCTGGTTCAGAGAAGAACATCAAGATAACCACCGTTGAGGATCTGGAGATACTGAAGGCACTGATGAAGGTTCAGCCTGAGGCTTGGTTAAAATAAACATGTTATGATAGGAAATTCACCATATAAGGAAGATATTGCGCGCCTTTTCCGAGAAGGTTTGGAATTGGAGCGTCTGCATGGCAAGACCATTCTTGTGGCTGGTGCTACAGGATTGGTAGGAGGCTGTGTGGTTGATGTGCTGATGCAGAATCCTGCCCGGTGCTACAAAGTGATAGCAGCCGGAAGAAACAGGGAACGTGCCCGACAGAAGTTTGCTGCCTATTGGGAGGATGAATCTTTCTTCTTTGCAGAGATAGACGTTACCCAGCCTGTCATCAAGAGCATGGACAGGATGATAGGGGAACCAGTCTATAATGAGTTGGCTGAGGGCGCTGATTACATCATCGATGCAGCCAGCAATGCGAGTCCTAACTTCTTTAAGCAGAACCCTGTAGAGGTGATGAAGGCAAACATCAACGGCGTATCCAACCTGCTGGAATATGGATTGAGTCACCGCATGCAGCGCATGGTTTATATCTCTTCGGGTGAAATCTATGGCGAGGGCGATGGCTCTGAATTTACCGAGAAGAGCAGCGGCTATGTGGATTGTGCATCGGTGCGTGCCTGCTATCCATCTTCCAAACGTGCTGCCGAAACGCTCTGCATGGCATACGGAGCAGAGTATGATGCCGATGTGGTGATAGCCAGACTGAGTCATACCTACGGTCCGGGCTTTACGGAGAGTGACAATAGGGTGTATGCCCAGTTTATCCGCAATGTTCTGAAGGGTGAGGATATCGTCCTGAAGAGTAAGGGTGAGGCTTTCCGCTCCTGGCTTTATGTGGTAGATGCCGCCCATGCCATCTTGCGCCTCCTGCTGGATGGCGAGAGGGCAAATGCCTATAATGTGGCTCATTCAGAATCGAATATCTCCATCCGCCAACTGGCAGAGCTGATAGCCCGGAAAGCGGATAGAAAGGTGGTGTTTGATATTCCTGAGGCGGATGCGCAGCAGGGCAATACCACGCCTATCACCAAGGCAACCTTCAGTACGGATAAACTCAAGGCTTTAGGCTGGAAACCGCTCATTGATGTAGAAGAAGGTTTCGGACATACCTTGCAGGAAGTGAGGGAAGGCTAAAGCTTTCTTTTAATCTCATCCCATGTTTCCCGCTTTTCCATGTTCAGATAGTAGCGAAGGTGTTTCTCTACTCTCTGTTCTACGGGTGGAAACTTCATATAGTCGCCAAAGAAGTGGCGCAGATAGGTATCAGCCTGCTCTGGCAGCAAGACGGTGGTATCTTCGAATGGGAATTCCTTGCCCTTGCCGAGCCATTCCTTCGGGAAAATCTCCTTATAGTGGTAGGAACCTGTATTCACCAGTACGTTCTTCGCCTTATCGAAGTCATAACGGTGACTCATCTCGTCCATCTGCTGGATGAGGCGGTGGCGCATCTTGCTGCGGCAGAAGAAGGCGATCGTCTTGATGGCAAAGCGGCCCCAAGTTTCCTTGTGCAGGAGCAGGGAGATGTACTCAATGAAAGTATTGTGGGTGGTTACGGCATTCAGACGGTTGATGGTCTTCGAGTATTTGCGATACAGCGCCTTTGCCGTTTCCAGGTCATCGTCGGTGGCATCAAGAGGGAAGATATCTACGTAAAGACCGATGATGCAGGGACGCTCCTTCTCCTCGATAAGGGTGGTTTCGCAATTCACGAGTTTGGAGAAATACAGAGGGTATGACTCGTTGTTGTAGGGAGTTACTACCTCGTATTTGCCAAAGTCTTCATGCTTGGCGATTTCGAGCAGACGGTCGTAGTCGGGGCGTGGCATCAGTACGTCGATGTCATCGTCCCAGGGAATCATTCCGTGGTGACGGGCGGCTCCGATAGCGGTGCCGGCACAACAGTAATATCTGAGGTGATACTTGTTGCAGATTTCGATGAAAGCCTTCAATATATCGAGTATTGTGGCGTTCCATTCCTTCTTGATGTTCTTAATATCCATACTTTTTTCTGTTTTACGGCTGCAAAAGTAAGCAAAAAGTTTTGAACTTCAAACTATTTATGCTACTTTTGCATTCTAAAAAGTAAAAACAAGTAATATTCCATATTTATCAGATAGAAACGATGGCAGAATCATTAAAGGAAAAAACCGCCAAGGGATTGTTCTGGGGAGCGATGAACAGTGGCTCTACCCAGGTACTCAATATCCTCTTTGGCATCTTCTTGGCGCGTTTGTTGTCGCCAGCCGATTATGGTATCATCGGCATCCTCACCATATTCACCCTGATAGCGGGCAATCTGCAGAGTAGCGGGTTTACCCAGGCACTGGTGAATATCAGAAAACCCACCGATAACGATTATAACTCGGTGTTCTGGTTTAATGTCCTGGTGAGTCTTACCATGTATGTGGTGCTCTTTTTCTGTGCGCCGCTGATAGCAGATTTCTTCCATCAGCCTTGTCTCACCTCCCTGTCGCGCTTCGTGTTCCTGAGTTTCTTCATCTCTTCGTTTGGCATCGCCCAGAACGGATATATGATGAAGAACATGATGAACAAGGAGATTACCATCGTTAATTTCATGGCTCTGATCAGTTCGAATGTCGTGGGACTGGTACTGGCATTCAACGGCATGGCTTACTGGAGTCTTGCCTGGCAGCAGGTTATCTTTATCCTCGTGCTGAATATTGGAAGATATTATTATACGGGATGGCGTCCGAACTTTCATATCGATTTCGGACCGGTAAGGAAGATGTTCGGATTCAGCGTGAAACTTTTGGTTACCAACATCATCAATACGGTGAGCAACAATGTATTGACCTTTGTCTTCGGCAGGTTCTATCCGATTAATGATGTGGGTAACTATAGTCAGGCATACAACTGGGACACCAAGGCTAATTCGTTTGTTGCCAATACGGTGGGACAGATAGCGCAGCCCGTCTTGGCTTCTATCCAGGACGATAAGAACCGCGAGTTGCTGGTGTTCAGAAAGATGCTCCGTTTTACGGCATTCCTTTCTTTTCCATTAATGTTTGGTTTGACCCTGGTATCACGCGAATTCATTCTGATTACGATTCATGAGAAATGGATAGCCAGTGTGCCGCTGTTGCAGATTCTCTGTGTGAGCGGTGCCTTTATGCCTATTTATACGCTCTATCAGAACCTTGCCATCAGCAAGGGGCGTTCTGATGTATATATGTGGTGCAACATCGGTCAGGTAGTGGGGCTGCTCGCCTTGGTATTGTTCTGTCATCAATATGGCATCCAGACCATGGTGATAGCCTATACCGTGTTTATCATCGCCTGGCTTCTGGTCTGGCAGTGGATGATGAAGCGTGTTGCAGGCTTGCGGTTCCTGGATGTGGCAAAGGATATACTGCCATTCATGCTCTGTGCGGCAGCCACGATGGTAGTTACCTATTTCATGACCTGCAGCCTGCAGAACATCTATCTCCTGCTGCTGGTTCGTCTGCTGGTTTCTGCCACCATTTACTTCTGTATCATGAAACTGCTGAAGGTGCAGATATTAGAAGAGTGTATAGCCTTCTGTAAGCGAGGTAGATAAGATTCACCCTCTTGACAGGCACTCCCTTTTTGATGAGCTTGATGATGAGTCGGATGAGGCAACTCTTAGGCTTGTAGTCGAGCGCCTGATCCACCTTTTCGAAGGCTACCTGTGCGTTTGCTGCCCAGCGGTAGGCATTAACGATGCCTATCTCTGTGGCCCTGAGGTACTGATGCTTCTTATCGTTCTGCTCGAAGAAATCGATGAGTCGGCGGGTTGACTTGAAGTATGACAGGAGGTTCTTTTCAGAGATGTTGTGATTGTAGGAATTCTCATTGTCGGTACGGTAATAATATACTGCATCATCGATGTTCACCTTTTTGCCATAGAACATAAACTGGGCATTCCAGAAAAGATCTTCCGCATAGTTGATGCCCTCTTCAAAGAATATCCTGTGCTCCATGATGAGCGAACGCTTATAGATTCTGCCCCACAGCCGGTTGGTGATGATGTTCTGACAAACAAGCAGTTTGAGCAGCTTCTCATCAGAAACTTCAAAAGGTTTCTGGAGTCTGCCTGCCTTTTCTTCGCACCATTCCCGGTAGCCGCCATCAATCAGATCGGCATGGCTACTATCTGCTTTTCTTGCCAGCTTCTCAACTGCATCTTCCGGCAGTATATCGTCGCTATCGGCAAATAAAAGATAGTCGCCTGTAGCCGCCATCAGTGCCGTCTGTCTTGCAGCACCCACGCCCCGGTTTCTGTCGTGGTGGATGATGCGTACCTGTTGTGCTCTTCCCGGATATTCTTTCAGGAGCGATTGCAGGATGCCGATACTTTTATCGGGGGTACAGTCATCTACAAAGATGTATTCGATAGACGCATACGACTGCTCGAACAGTGAACGGGCGCACTGTTCGATATATTTTTCTACTCCATAGATAGGGGTTAAGATACTTATTTTCAGCATGATGGTTTTAATCTAAGATACTTTTTTATCTTGTCGAGTTCTCTTTTTTATCTTGTGAGATACTCGAATATCAGCGTGCTGTTATAGAAGAACAGGAAGATGGTGATAACTGCGAGTGTGCCACGAAGATAAGGCAGATATTTCTCCTTACAGTTTCTGATGATATATCCGATACAAACCGGAATGATGAACGCCCAATGGGCAGCCATGATATAAACCTCGTTCAGTCCGAATCCCATGACCAGATGAATGAAGGCATCGCATGCCACCCATGAGGCTGTGAGCCAGAGAAAGGCCGATCTTCTTCCCATCCAAAAGCCCATACACAGCAGAATCACGATGATACCCTCTATGATATAAGGAACGGGTGTCTGGTATTTCACGAATATCGGGCGGTGGCTGTGGATATCTTCCAGAAGATGTTCTCTGTGCAGGATAAGCGATTCGCCAAAAACGTTTTCTACCAGTGATTCTGAACGGGAGATAGACATATCTGCCCATGAAAGCATGCCCCGTTTCTGGATATTCTTGCCAGCGATAGCCTTATCGTGTTTTTGCTTCTGTTCCATCTTTGCCCTGAAAGTACTGTCTTTAGCAGCTTTCTGAGCCACGAGTCGTTCTCCTTCCAGACGGTTCGGAATGATGAATGCCTTGTTCTGATAAATACCTGCAGCACCTATCAGGAGGGTAGGCAAGATGATGCCCAATGCCAGATATTTCGGGCGGAAGAGTTTTTTGCCATTGGTAAAGAGGGCGGCAAGGAAGGTCTTGGCGCCATTGCTCAGCGTGATGCCTGCCGTGAAGAAAAAGAGCAGGGCTGTTTGCCACCAAGGCATGCTGCGGTGTTCCTGCTGCTGTTTGCCTGCCAGATAAAGTGTCATCGACAGGAAGAAAAGCGACATGCCGAAATGGTCATCCACAAAGGTGACGAGCAGCACGTAGGCAAAGGAAAAAAGCATCGCTGTGAGCACATTGCTGTCTATAGCCTTCAGCTGCATCACCTCTCTGAAGATTCTTCTGAAGAAGAGGGTGGAGTAGGTGGAGAAAAATGTCATCATTACCGCCACGATGGAAGTTGCCCAGTTGCGGGAGGTGAGTTCTATCAGCCAGCCGTTCAGTAGCGAGAAAGGATAGAGGAAGAATGGGAGCATGGGGTGGCGATACTCCGTGTAATACACCTTCCACTTCGAGAGGGTAAGGTAGGTGTAGGGGTCGAAACCTGAAATCTGAAAGTTCTTGGTGAAGAGCGTCCAGAATCCTGCTTTCGGTTTGCCGAAATCATCAAAATGATAGGTTATCATCAGCACATTGAAGGCGATGATAACGATGAGTGTAATCAAGGCAAAGAGCCTTTCTTCTTTTTTAATTCTAAATATATTGTTCATTCTCTGATTATTTTTTTGCTGGGCTGATGCATGCCGCATCTCCTTCTTAGCGCTGCAAAAGTAATTGTTTTTTCTGAATATTCAAAAAGAAAGGCTCTATTTTGTGTCTTTTTTCTGATAAAAACGGAGTTTTATTTTGTATTCTCTTTTATTTGGTGTATCTTTGTCGCAATGATGATGAAAAAGTCATCAGGACGGACAGTTGGATAATAAAGATAAATAATGACAATGAAACATGCTTTTTTGATAATGGCTCATGGCAGTTTACCGCTTCTGAGGGTATTGCTGTCGATGCTCGATGATGAGCGCAATGATATATTTCTGCATATCGACCGGAAATCGGATATGCTGGATGGTGCTGAACCGCTGGTTCTTTCCAAGGCACGCCTCTTTGTGTTGGAACAGAGGGTGGATGTGCGTTGGGGAAATCTGAGCCAGATTAAGGCGGAGTATGTGCTTTTCGAGGAGGCTTTGAAGCATGGACCTTATGCCTACTACCATCTGCTGAGTGGTCAGGATTTACCTATCAAATCGCAGGATTACATCCATCAGTTCTTTGAGGAGCATCAGGGTAAGGAGTTTGTGGGCATCAATCATGGTGAGGAATTTGAATGGGATTGCCGCCGGAAGATGATGCGTTATTGGCTATTTACCAGTCTTACCCGCTCGAAGTATGGGGCTTTGAATGCCATTACCAGGCGACTGAATAAATATCTTTCGATGCTGCTCATGCCGTTCCTGCATCGCCAGAAGATGGATTTTGCCAAGGGTGCCAACTGGGTGAGCATCACGCAGGCATGCGTGGAGTATGTGGTGAGCCAGAAGCCGTTTGTATTGAAAAGATTCAATTATACCTTCTGCCCTGATGAGTTCTTCCTGCAGACCCTGGTATGGAATCATCCCGATTTCCGGGCCGCCCTGTATTCTGAAAAAGATGAATATGAGGGCTGCATGCGACTTATCGACTGGAAACGGGGCAATCCATACGTTTGGACTTTGGCAGACAAAGAGGAGCTGGAACAAAGCAACCGCCTCTTTGCCCGTAAGTTTGATATGAAGCATGAGGATATCATCCGCTGGATCAAGGCTTCTTGCTAATATTTATCCTAGCATGTAGCCTGCCAGCAGATATCCGTTGCTTATCCACAGATAGAGGGTGATGGCGAGCATCAATCCTCTGAAGGCCCATTTCAGGTTCTTTCCTTTTGCCTTGAGCGCCAGGAAGGCGATGGCGCCAGGAAGGGCATACATATAGTGGGCGGTCATGATATATACCTCGTTGATGCCGAAGCCCAAACCGATATGGAGGGCAGCATCCATCAGGAAGAATGTCAGGGTGAGCCAGAGGAACTTTGATTTTCTTCCGGCAAGGATGCCAAGTAAGAAAAGCACAACGATGCATGCCTCTACCACATAATTGACCGCAGACTGGTATTTCACGATAACCGGACGGTTGCGCAATACATCGCCCAGAAGGTTCTGCTGGTGCAGCATGATGCTTTCACCGAAGAAATTCTCGACCAGAGTTTGCGAGCGGGAGGTCGTCTTGTCGGTCCAGTTCATGAATTCGCCCTTGGCGATAGGCTTGCCCGTGTTCTTGTTCCATATCTGTTTATGGTCACGAACATATTTGGCATGCGCTTTATCCTTGATGATTTTCCTGACGGCAGCTTCTACCTTTGCCGAGTCTTTCACGCCAGTGCTGTCGCGGTATTGCTGGTAAATCTTGGCTGTGGCTTCCTTGTTTTTCTTCATCTTAGCCTCGTGTCTTGCCATCTCCTTAGGCCATACGAAGGTGCGGTATTCCCATCTGGCGAAAGCCCACATGAGTGCGGCAGGAAGGATGACTCCTATCAGGAAGTATTTGATACTGAAGAACTTTCTGCCATTGGTGAAAAGGGCGGCAAGATAGGTCTTCAGACCATTGTTGAGCGATACGCCCGCTGTAAATACAAAGAGCAGGATAGTCTGCCAGATGGTAAGCTGTCTGCCTTTCTTCATGCATACGCCTGTGATATACAGGGTACAGAGGAGTATGATCATCGACATGATGAAATGGTCGGGTACCATCGCTGAAACCATCACATAGGCAAAAGAGAAATAGAAGGCAGAGAGCAGATTGGCATCAAAGCGCTCTGTACCAATCACTTCTCTGAATATACGGTAAAGAAAAATGAAGGAATAGAAGGCGCAGAACACCAGGATAGCTCCCACGACAAACTGAACGCAGTTGATGCCGGTAAGCATCATCAATCCTTGATTTATCTGATTCGGGATATACATGAAGAACGCCAGCAGCGGGTGACGGTATACGTTATATTCTGTGTCCCTGTGAGATACGATGCTATAGGTAAGCGGGTCGAAACCTGCCACATGGAAGGTCTTGACAAAGAGCTTGTGATAATTCTCTGTAATCTGCGAGAACTGGCTGTGGTATTTGATGACAGTCAGGGCATTGAGGGCACATGCTATGATGAGTGCGACGAGTGCTGAAACTCTTTCCTCTTTCTTGATTTTAAAAATATCGAATATCTTTTTCATATCTTTTTTTTATCGTGTTTTGGGAATCCCCTTATTTCTTCAGGAAGAACCTTACCAGGAGGAAGTTTACCGGGATGCAGATGCAGAGGGTGGGTATCATAGCCAGCTGTTTGGCTAGCCCCAAGCCTACGAAGAGGTTGAGGCAGAGGGTCTGCATCGAGTAGTTGACGATGTGGGAGAGGGTGAATCCTGCTCCGCGCTTGGCATTCGCCTTTACCTTGAAGGTATAGCGGGTACTGGCGATGAAATTGAAGATGAAACTCACGATGTAGGCGATGGTGTTGGCGGTGGTAGCCAGACTGTGGTCGCCCATGTTGGGGATGAAATGGACCAGCGCCGGCATCATAGCCAGGTAGATGACATATTGCAGTACCGTAGCCAGTCCGCCTACGATTCCGAATCTGATGACTTCGCCCAGCTTCTCTCGCTTGGCATCATCCATATTATTTATCTTGTTCTTGATATTCATGTTGCAAAAGTACTTCAAAATCTCCAAATTACCAAATATATCGTGGTATTATTTATCTCAGCATCTTTCCTTTTCCGAAGAGATAAGCCAGATGGGTCTTCTCCATCATCTTGGCGATGCCGATGCTTCCGGCAATGGCGATGAAGATGGTAACGAGGGCAAAACAGATTTCGCTCCTGTCCCAACTAAAGAGGGGATGATAAAACTTGGCTGCCATCGTAAAGATGGGGTGGAAGAGGTAGATGGGCAGCGTGTTGCGGCCTATATATAATAAGGTGTCTTCTGTCTTTCGGACGCTGGCTTTATCCTGTAGGCGTTTGATGAGGCTGTGTATCCACATCAGGGATGAAATGCAGCACCAGCAGGAGAAGACGATGGCGAGCGTACCCCAGTCGTACCATTCTTCTAAGCCCAGCAAGTTGATCCAGAGCAGCAGGGCAACCGGTGAAGGACGGAAAATTCTGTCAAAGCCGATATGACATTGTCTGAGTACCGCTCCGATGAAATAATAGGTGGCGGCACTGGGCGAAAGAGCGGGTGTCTTGGACAGGAGCAGGAGTAGGGTGGCGAAGATGAAGAGGCTTGTGGTGGTGCTCATCGTCGTTTTTCCCTGTCTGATGGCTCCCCAGGTTGCTCCCTTGAAACTGACGTAATAGAGAATGCCGCAGATAATCATGGTCTGGATGAACCAATAGGGACCGATGGAAGTAACGAATATCTTCTCACAAATCTGAGAGAGTGACAGTTCCGTGATGCCATCTCTCACCGGCATGAAATAGGAGAGGACAGAGAAACCGGTTACCATGATGACGTAAGGCAAAGCGAGACACATCAGGTATCTTCCCATCTCCTTTGGGCTTTTCTCGATATTCACGAGATAGCCCGTAATGATGAGGAAGGTAGGCATCATGAACGAGAGAATGCCTGCCTTGAGCTGGGGGTATGCGTTGCCGAAGCTCACGATATGAATCAATATCATGAGAATAATGAGTATGGCTCTTATCCAGTCGATGTCTGTATTCCTTTGTTTCATAACAAGTTAATGTGTTGTAAGTCAGTAAGTTGGTATACTTGATACGGCGTTTCGACGTACATGGGTACTTGGCAAGATGGTTCGCGACTCCGTTAGGCTTTCCTGTCTTCCGTTATGCGTTTCTAAATTCTGAAGGGCTTGTAATGTCCTTTGTTGGCGAAGGCGAGCATCTCCTTATCGCCTCGGCTGTCGCCAAATGCTTCTATCTCGTATTGCGCGCGGTCGAAAGATAATGAGAGGGTACCGTAGGCATTGGCGGAGGTGGTCAGTGCCTCGCAGATGCGGTGCACCTTTTCCTCGCCATAGCAGTTGTTGCTCTTGAATTTGCCGGTAAGTCTGCCGTCAATCACTTCTATCTGGGTACCTAAAACCCTGACTCCATCTAGGCCGCGAACTTTAAAGAACGGGCGGACCCAATTGTCGATGCTGGCACTCACGATGAAAACCTGAGCACCTGCAACCAGGGCTTCGTGTACCAGCGTGACACCTTTGGGGCGCAACAGATGCTGGTATTCTTCGGCAAAATCGCGGCAGAGCGCATCAAACTTCTCGATACGCATGCCGGCAAAAAGATGGGCAAAGATGAGTTGCTTCGCCTTCCAGTTGGGAAAGAGATGCAGCTTCATCAGTACCAGGAGCGGACTGTACATCAGGAAAACCATCAGAAACCGACCGGTACCCTTGGCATATCTGATGAATTCCAGCAGGGTATCGCTTGTTGTCAGCGTTCCGTCGAAATCGAAACAATATAATTTTTTCTTCATTTTCTTATACGATATAAATAAGAATCAGGAAGGAGAGCAACCAGGCAAGCACGATAAACTGGGTGATGCGGTCGCGCAGGATAATCTTCGTAGGGTCACCACTCTTCTGGTCTACCACAGCTATCTGGATGTATCTCAGCAAACCTACCAGCACAAAGACACTCGTAAGATAGAGATTCTCGGTATGGAAATTCTCGATGACCTCCGGACTCACCGTATACATGATGTAACATACCAGGGTTACGGAAGCCGTAATCGTAATAGCCTGGTTGATGAAGGTGAGGTTGTAGCGGATGGTATTCTTGCGGGGAGCCTCGCCCGTCTTCTCCATGCGCAGCACATCATCGCGGCGCTTGGCAAAACTCATGAAGAGGGTGATGAGGAAGGTCATCAGCACAATCCACTTACTGAGTACGATGCCCGTAGCTACACCACCTGCCAGCAGACGGAGTACGAAACCGAAAGCCACGATACACACATCGATGATGGCATATTGCTTGAATTTGGCGCAGTAGCCGAGATTCAGAAGCCAATAGAAGATGATGATTCCCATCGTCTCCCATGAGCTGAGCAGGCTGCATACACCCATAGAGAGGGCAAACATCAGGAACATCAGTCCGTATGCCTGCTTGATGCTGACCGCCCCCGATGCTATCGGACGATGGCACTTGACCGGGTGGCGGCGGTCGGCCTCCACATCAAAGATGTCGTTGAAACAATAGATGCTCGATGCGGCAAAACTGTAGGCGAAGAAAGTAATCAGACCCGCCAGCAGAGCATCTGTATGCAACAGGGCGCCGCCAAAGAACAGCGGTAAGAAGATAAAGCCATTCTTGATCCATTGCTTCGGGCGAACCAGTCGCAGCAGCGCAGCAAAACCTTTACTGTCTTCCAATTTATTCTCGTTCATAAAACTCCAATTTTCTTAATAAATAAACTCCTTTTTTACTTGATAAACTTAGATAACTCTTTAGAAATCCATCCGGCTATCTTGCTCAGAATCCATGCTGCAGGCAGGGTGATGCCTATGCAGATGAAGAAAGTAGGCCAATAGCCCAAGTGATGCGGTTCTATGTATTTCAGCACGAAGTGGATATGGAGCAGATAACACTCCAAGCTCAGCGCTCCCACAAACATGAACCCCTTGTTAAACCAGCTCGGGGTGCGGCGGAAGATGCGGTTCAGCAGCAGGATGCTGGTGATGGTGAGCGGGATATAGAGCATGCGTTCCAGGAAGAGCGGAAACATGCCATGCTTCTCCTGTTCCAGGAATATGCTCGCCAGCAGCGTCATCAGGAACATGAGCCATATCATCCATATCGAAGTGCCGTCGAGCGTCTGTTTCTGTCTGACCATCTCACCCATGTTGATGCCGATGAAGAAGATAGGCACGCGGCTCCAGAAAATCTCCAGATGTCCTACAGCCTGATGTATCGGGGTGACATATTGTACCAGGATGCACCACATGATCATCACCACCGGCAGCCAGCGGTAGATAGGATGGCGCTTGATGAGTTCCATGTAGGCAGGGGCAAAGAGATAGAGCATCATCGTAGCCGGGATGTACCAGAAGTTGAGCTCATCATGCAGCCAGAACCCCCAGTTGATGGTTATTTCGCCAAAGAGATAGATCCAGTTCCAGGTGCTTCCGCCCTGGAAAGAAGGGATATAGAAGAGGCAGGCTATGATGAGCCAGGTAGGGTAGATGCGCAGATAACGGCGGATGAAGAAATGCTTGGCAGAAGGATTCTTCATCCACGAGAACCAGAGACCTATTCCGCTGAGAAAGAGGAATATGTCTACACCGACATTGCCCATTCTGCGAAGCCCGAAAAAGGCATTTTCTCTAGGCAATGCCACATGAAAGAGGATGATGAACAGCATGGCTGCTCCCATCAACTCGCCGCGAAACCGGCTGATATTCGCCAGTTCTATATCTTTAATCTTCCAATTCATGCTGGTATTTCTTTTTTGTTTATTATGGGGGACAGGCGATGGAATCGCCTGGAACGGGGGCGCGCTTGCTGCTTTCTTTCTTGCTTCTTGCTTCTTCTTCGTTCTTTCTTCCTTCTCCCTTTGTTCTTCCTTCTTCCTATTGAAGAGGGTTAGGGCTTCGGGTTTGGAATCTTCTTCATCAGTTGGGTGAAGAGCCAAGCCAGGCAGATGCTCGATATGATGTAGAGGAGCAGACCAGCATAGATGTCGCCCTGACGGCTGATAGGGATGAATATCTTGCGGGTGATAGGGTGGCATACGAAGAGGGCGGCGGAGATGCTGCCCATCCACTCTAATACCTTGTAAATACCTGATAACCAGCTGATGTTCTGGAGTAGGTCGGCTACCAATACGCTCAGCAGACAGAAGAAGAAAGGCACGAAGGTCCAGCCAACCATGCTGCCGCTCAGACTATAGATAAGCGACAGACAGAAGATGCAGCCAAAGAAATTGGTGATAGGCGAATGGAAGGGCATCAGAATCTTCTCGCCATAGCGGGCATAGAGGATGCCCAGTCCGAATGGCAACATGCCGCCCATAAAGTTGTAGCGGTAGCGGTTCATCACTTCACTCTCCGGATTGTCAAAGCCCAGGAGGAGCTGGATGACGATGCAGATGGCCATCAATCCTACGGTCCATCCCCAATGGCGGCGATAGAGCAGCAGTCGATAGACGATGTAAAGTTGCAGCATTAGACCAAAGAACCAGTACGGACCCGGCCAGATGATGTTATCCGGATTTGGCAATACATTATTGAACATGCCCAGCATCGCAACGATGTCGAGCGCTGCATAGTGGTGAGAGCTAGGCGTGATAAGGTCGAGCATCGTGAATGCTACGAAACCTACTATCATCATCTTGAAGAGCTTCAGATAGTGATAGCGGATAAAGTGGAGCGGTTCGCGCCAGTTGATTCTTCCTGTAAGTTTCTTGCCCGAGATGTTGTACATTCTGGTCTGCTGTTCGGTAGAGAGATGAGGTTTAGCCTCATATTTCATCACCAGTCCGTAAGCACTCAGAAAGAGGAATACAGGCACACCGTAATGGCCGAAGAACGAGAGCAGGTGTACAGGCAGGTTGAGGTCCATGCTGACCATTACCTGGTTCAGCCAGTCAACATTGTGCTGGAAGTATTGATACTCGTTCTCCTTGATAATAGGTCCCAGCCAATGGCAGTAGTTATGCAAGAAGATGCCGATGATGGCGAGTCCTCTCAGGGCATTGCATGCCGGGCGTGATAGAATAGCACTATTCATAATCAGTTTCTCCTTTCTTTCTTTTTTACCTTTTTACTTTCTTCCTTTTTTATCTTTTCCAGATGCGCATCACGAAGTTTGTCGTAATCGGCTGAATTTTTGAGGATACGTGGTCGCATCTCGTCATATTTCGGACTCAGGATGTTATATTCCTCCTTATAGGTAGGTGTCTCAATGCCAGCCAGATACAGCAGGAGATGAGGCAGGGCATCGGTCATGAAGCGCTTGTCCTTAGCCTTGCGTATCTGACGGTAAATGTCGCGGTGGTTCCTGATATATTTTGGCGAACAGTATATCCAGAACGGAATTTCAAACTCATAGTGAGCCAGCGGCCAGTCGATTTCTGCAGAGTGGTTACGGCAGATGAAGCCACGGTTCTCTTCGTAGCATTCCTCGCCATGGTCGGGCACGTAGATGACGATGGCATCCTGCTTCTGGAAACGCTTTACAATCTGGGCTACGATAGAGTCGTTGTAGAGGGTGGCGTTATCGTAATGACTCAGCATCTTGCGCTGGGCATTGGTCAGTTCAGGGCGCTTGTCTTCATAACTGCTTGCCCAGAACCGGGCTTGCTTGGTACGGTAGCGCTGCTTATAGTTTACATGCTGTCCCATCAGGTGGAAGATGGTGAGGTTGTGCTCCTTCTGGAAGTTCTTCAGACTGTCATCGTAATCCTTCAGCAGTCCGTCGTCCAGGTCGTGGAGCTGGGTGTTGCGATGGTCAAACTGAAGTTTGCTCAGTTCCGGGTTGTTCAGGAAGAAACCGCCGCTGAAGTCGTAAACCGCCTCCTTTGCCTGTGGCAGGAATTCGTTGGTGATGAAGGTTACGTTGTAGCCTGCCTTTCGGAACACTTCAGGGAAGAGCGGATAGTCGCACCATTCGCCTTTCTCGCCTACCACATGGGTAGAGAGCATGTTCTTGAAAACGAAACTGGTCAGGTTCCAGCAGGTTACCACATCGGTAAACTTGGTGAGTTTGCGCGATTTCTCCAAGGCTACCTGCTGTGGAGTGGTATCCATAAAATAGCCGTACTGCTGGGAATGATGGCGGCCGAAGCTTTCGCCGATAATCAGCACGATGTTTGGCGAACGATAGCTGCAGCTGTCAACCTTTACCTCGTGGGCAGCATGAATGAGTTGGGTAATCTGATGCGCAGCCAGCTGGTTGGCATAGATACTGAATTGGAGTCGGTAGACAGGCAGATAGAGAACAGCATGATCCTTTTCTGTCAGGATATGCTCTACTTCGCCTATCGTTCTACCGTTCATGAGTTTATGGTAAGCCATCTTGTTGTGCCAGGAGGTGCAGCATCCTATGATGAAGATGATGAGGCATAGGATTCCGAAGCTGGCAGGCATGGCTGCAGTCATGCGGGGGATAGCCATCAGCCGTTTCTTGACAGAAGCCAACTCCAGAACGGTAATGATGAAAACGTATAGCTTGATGAGTTGCTTGCGGAAGATGGCGATGAGAATCTGGATGAGAGCCAGAAGCAGGATCCAGCCCACACTACTGAAGAGAACCTCGGCAGAGATGAGGGCTGAGAGGAAACTGCTAGCCTCCGAACTGTTGGTCTCGCCCACCAGCATCAGCATAGAAGGGTTGAGCGTAGAGCCGAAATTCACGTAGCAATAGGTGTCGGCGGCAGCTGTACTATATAATATAAGGTATAGTACGGCACGCAGACCCCAGCGCACCTTCTTGGGGAAGATGGCGACAACGGCACACACAACATAGAGGTCGACAAAGAGTTCCAGGAACAGGTTGTCGTATAAAGTCCCCTTGGCAGGTGTAGTCACGATAGAACTGATCATGCCCAGCAGGTACATGAACACAAAGAAGTTGGCATTTCTGCGAATCGGCGCAGAAGCCACGTTCAGACACTTCTTAATGATTTCTTTCCAACTCATTTTTTGCTGTTTGTTGTTTAAATATGATTTTAAGCGTTTTCGGAGAGAGGGATGCCTAGAGCTGCCTGTAGTTTCTGACAGCCAGTTGTTCGATGCATTCCGGCACCATTCCCCTGATGCTTTCCTCCTCTTTGATACGCTTTCTGATTTCCGTGCTGCTGATGTTGAGCAGTGGAGTTTCTACGATGGTAACGCCTTCTGGCACATTGCCTATGCAGGCTCCCTGGCGCGGATAAACCACGATAGGATAGTGGGCTAGAATGTCGTCGTGGTGGTACCACTTGTCGAAAGCTGCCCAGTTGTCGCCACCAATCAGCAGGGTGAACTCGTTTTCCGGGTAATCCTTGCTGATGGCTTGCAGCGTATGCCAGGTATAAGATGGCTTAGGCAGGCGGAACTCATAGTCGCATGCCTTCAGTTGTGGCTCGTGCTCCAGCGCTTTTTCTACCATTTCCAGGCGCAGTTGGTCGTCGAGCAAGTCGGTAGCGGTCTTCTTGAATGGGTTCATGGGCGAAACCATGAACCACACCTCATTCAGGCAGGCCTTCTCGCAAAGGCTTTTCGCCAATGCGATATGGCCCGTATGGATGGGGTTGAAGCTACCGCCAAAGATTCCTACCTTCTTCATTTCTTACTCTGCGTCTAGGAAGGCCTTGACGAGCTGATAAACCTCCTGCTGAGCCTTCTCCAAGTCATCGTTTACAACCACGTGGTCAAACTGAGGGGCGAAGGTCAACTCATAGCTTGCCTTGGCAAGGCGCTGCTCAATCACCTCAGGCGCATCAGTATTGCGACCCACCAGACGGCGGCGCAATTCCTCTACCGAAGGTGGCTGGACAAAGATGCTCAAGGCACGCTCGCCATAAAACTTCTTGATGTTTACACCACCCTTCACGTCAACATCGAAAATCACCGACTCGCCCTTGGCAAGCTGGTTTTCTACCTGTGACTTCAGGGTGCCGTAGAATCTGTCCTGGTAAACCTCCTCATACTCCAGGAACTCGTCAGCCTCAATCTTAGCCTTGAATTCCTCTGGAGAGAGGAAGAAATACTCTACACCATTCTGTTCTGTACCGCGCGGAGCACGAGAGGTGCAGCTGATAGAGAAAGCCAGCTTCAATTCCGGGTGCTCTTTCATCAGCCAGTTTACTATTGTGCTCTTACCGCTGCCCGATGGGGCGCTGAAAATTAACAATCCGTTCTTCATTTTTTCTTCTTCTTTTCTTTATTTGCTGTTTGATAGGGGGCTTTTTGGACAGGCGATGGAATCGCCTGGAACGGGCGAGGCTTTCAAAAACGCCACTTGAGGGGGCTTTTGAGGCGGCTCTTGGGGAGAGAGAAAGTGCCTGTCTCTTGTTTAGAGGGCATTCAGCACCTGCTCCTTGATCTGCTCCAGTTCGTCCTTCATCTTCACCACGATGTTCTGCATTTCAGCCTGGTTGCTCTTAGAGCCGGTGGTGTTGATTTCGCGTCCCATTTCCTGTGCGATGAAACCGAGTTTCTTTCCTACACCATGACCTTCCTCATTCATGGTCTCGCGGAAATACTTCAGGTGGTTGGCAAGGCGCTGCTTCTCCTCGCTGATGTCGAGCTTCTCGATGTAGTAGATGAGTTCCTGCTCCAGGCGGTTCTTGTCGTAATCCACATTCGGAATCTGCTGCAGTCCGTTAACGATGTTCTGTCTGATCTTCTCCACGCGAGCCTTCTCGTATGGTTCGATGCTAGCCAGGAGCGCCTGGATGTTATCCACTTTCTCAGTAAATTTCTTCTGAAGAGCGGCTCCTTCCTGCTTGCGGAAGGCTACGAGATGGTTCACAGCCTCGCAAATTGCATTTTTTGCCACTTCCCACTCCTCATCGCTCAATTCTTCCACATCCGTCTTCGTTGTTACATCAG
>ERZ773157.125-NODE-125-length-95741-cov-13.675104_pt1 | contig 95741 bp, 99 predicted proteins | sample MGYA00511480_ERZ773157 | MGnify/ENA primary metagenome ERZ773157 (study PRJEB29015, sample SAMEA2737863) | human gut metagenome | biome: human gut; feature: human-associated habitat; material: faeces | place: China | collected 2012 ... | reverse complement strand
GAAAGGCAATGACCGCATATATCATATTTCCACCCAGGAATCCAAGCAGCATTACTTTTATAACTGTACTGTTGGAAGTGTCATCTTTTTTTGTATTTTTCTTTTTATTTATCATAGGATCACCTGTTATCATGAGATATATAAAAGAAGAGTAACATGTTATAATTTGACTTGCAAGCAGTATTATCGAAGTGCTGACTTTTAAATATTTCATATAAACTTAAAAAAGACATAAAAGGACTGGAATATTCATATCAAAAGCGATATAATGATTTAGGTTCTTTTGCTGTAAGGCAAATATAAATAAACAAGCAGAAATGAGGATAAACATGAGTAAGAAAGTAAGATGCAGATTTGCGCCAAGTCCTACCGGCAGAATGCACGTAGGTAATTTAAGATCAGCATTGTATGAATTTTTAATTGCAAAACATGATAACGGAGATTTTATTTTCCGTATTGAGGATACAGACAGAGAACGTTATGTAGAAGGCGCTACTGAAATCATTTATAATACCCTGAAAGAAACAGGACTTACCTATGATGAAGGTCCTGACAAGGACAAGGGTTATGGCCCCTATGTACAGAGTGAACGTGTACAGGCTGGTATCTACATGAAATACGCCAAGGAACTTATTGACAAGGGTGAGGCATATTACTGCTTCTGCGATAAGGAACGTTTGGCCACTCTCAAGACAGAAGTAGTAGAGGGTAAGGAGATCAGCATCTATGACAAGCACTGCCTCCACTTATCCAAGGAAGAAGTAGAAGAGAACCTCAAGAGTGGTAAACCATATGTTATCAGACAGAATAATCCTACAACAGGAACCACTACTTTCCATGATGAATTATATGGAGATATCACCGTTGATAACTCCGAACTGGATGATATGATCCTGATTAAATCCGATGGATACCCAACCTATAACTTTGCCAATGTAGTAGATGATCATTTAATGGAGATCACACATGTTGTACGTGGTAATGAGTATCTTTCCTCTACTCCAAAATACAACAGACTCTATGAAGCATTTGGCTGGGAGATTCCTACCTATATCCATCTGCCTCTGATCACAGACGAAGAACACAAGAAACTGAGTAAGAGAAGTGGACATTCTTCCTTTGAAGATATCATTGAGCAGGGCTTCTTACCAGAAGCAGTTGTGAATTTCATTGCCTTACTTGGCTGGAGTCCTGAAGATAACAGAGAAATTTTCTCTCTGGATGAACTGATCAAGGAATTTGATTACAGAAGAATCAACAAGTCTCCTTCTGTATTTGATATGGGCAAGTTAAAGTGGATGAACGGCGAGTATATCAAGGCTATGGACTTTGACAAATTCTATGAGAAGGCTCTTCCATATTTACATCAGGCTCTGACAAGAGAGTATCCTTTTGATATGAAAAAGATCGCACAGATGGTTAAGACAAGAATCGAAGTATTCCCTGATATTGTACCATTAATCAGCTTCTTTAATGAATTACCAGAATATGACATTGCGATGTATACACATAAGAAGATGAAGACTACTGCTGAAACTTCTCTTGAAGTATTGCAGGAAGTACTTCCTCTGCTTGAGAAGCAGGAAGATTACAGCAATGATGCATTATATCAGATGCTGTTAGGCTATGTAGAGAGCAAGGGCGTTAAGAATGGTTATGTTATGTGGCCAATCAGAACTGCAACCTCAGGTATGCAGATGACTCCTGCTGGCGCTACAGAGATTATGGAGATCTTAGGCAAGGAAGAATCCATTAAACGAATCAAGAAGGGTATTGAACTGTTACAGAATGCTTGATCTGACACAGTGCAGTGCCTCCCAGTCTGAAGCAATCACACACGGAACGGGTCCTATGCTGGTTCTGGCAGGACCCGGCTCCGGTAAAACTTTCGTTATCACAAGAAGAATCCAGTATTTAATTGAATACCATCACGTACCGCCTGAACAGATTCTGGTCATTACATTTACAAAGGCTGCTGCAACACAAATGCAGGAGCGCTTTCTTAAACTGACCTCAGAATCCTTTATGCCGGTTACTTTTGGTACATTTCATGCTTTTTTCTATCAAATTCTAAAACAGACCTATCATTTCAATGCATCCAGTATTCTCAAAGAATCTGATAAAAGAAAAATGATGAAAAACATTCTGCACCATATTCCAGAAGATTTGAAAAATGAACCGTGTATGCTTCTGAATTCTATAGATAAGAATGGTGAAGTGAATCAGGATATGATGCAAAGATTAATTTCTGAGATCAGCAAAGTGAAGAATCTGGGACTTGCCGCCTCAGATTATGAGAGTACCGTATGCACCAGCGCATTATTTGCCTTTATATATGAACAATATTCTCATATCGCAGTCCATAACAATAAACTGGATTTTGATGATATGGTAATTTTATGTTTAGAATTGTTAAAAGCAAAGCCATCTGTATTACATTTATGGCAGAAGAGATATTCCTATATTTTAATTGATGAATTTCAGGATATTTCTCCTTCACAATACGAAGTGATCCGATTATTGGCTGATACCCACCATAATCTGTTCATAGTAGGAGATGATGATCAGTCAATCTATGGTTTTCGTGGTTCCAGGCCACAACTGATGCTGGACTTTGCCAGGTATTACCCGGAGTGCAGACAGGTTATATTAGATATCAATTACAGAAGTAAATCAGACATTGTAAAACATGCTGCAAACCTGATCAGTCACAACCAGAACCGTTTTATTAAAAATGTCTGTGCCAATGAAAAGGAACCTGGCATTTTCAAGATACATCCCTGTACCTCAAGGGAAGAAGAAATGCAGAATATCATTCTGTTGATTCAACAGTACATGAAGCGGGAGCAGGCACATTACAGTGATCTTGCCCTGATTTATCGTACCAACACCAACGCATGCATGGCTGCGGATAGATTGTTACATGAAAATATTCCCTTTCATATGCAGGAGAAGCCTGTCAATATATATCAAAGCCCTACTGCCAGAGATATAATGGCTTATATCCGATATGCTCTTTATGAAGAAGATGTTGCTTCCTTTTATCGGATTATGAATCGGCCATCAAGATATATTCAAAGAGAAAGAGTACCTGTACAATCCTTTTCCATGCAGGAACTGATAAAGAATAATCATGATAGAGAATATGTAATACATAATATATTACACTTATACGACCAGTTGCACTTTTTAAAGAAACTGGATCCTTATGCAGCAATAAACTATATTCGGCATGGCATAGGGTATGAAGATTATTGTCTGAAGCAATCTTTGTCAATTCAGGAGCTGGAGGAATTACAGGAAAGAGCTGCTGCCTTTGATACATTAAAGGAATGGCTGTATCATGCAGAGCATTATGATGAGCTGATACAAGAATCCAGTACCGGTAAGGAAGAAGATGCCGTTCAGCTTGTAACCATGCACGCCTCCAAGGGACTGGAATGGAATACTGTAATCTTACCTGATATCAACGAAGGGATTACTCCTCATAAAAAAGCCATTTCACAGGAAGAAATAGAAGAGGAGCGTAGAATGTTTTATGTTGCCATGACAAGAGCAAAAGAGAATCTGTTTCTTTTTTATATAAAAGAAAAGACAGGAGGTAATTTCCTCCCATCCCGTTTTCTTACTGATCTGCAGAAGCATGCAGCTTCTGATTAAGTAATTCCTTCAATTCCAGACATTTGTCCTTTAATCTTGGGCTGATACCTCTGGTGGATACAACGCCAGACAGATACTGCATGGCTGTCTGGTATTCACCTTTCACATAGCCGAGATAGGAGAGCAGATAATCCAGTGTGGTCTCATTCATGCCTGCTATAGGGAATTCTTCTTCCATACGTGCCTTACTCAGATGCTCATAAGCATTCATTGCAAAATTATGTGCCTCTGCCAGATAATTCTCCTTTTTACTCTCATAATCAGAACTGTTTTCTTCCAATTCGTCTGCCAGATCCTGATAAAGCCAGTCAATCTTTAAACAGATATTGCCAATTTCACTTTCTTTTCCTGCCTTGGTAACAGTACAGAGCAGTGCCATTTTCAAACGGCTGATTGCAGTTTCAGTAGAGTATGCATCACAGACAACCTCTTCATGAGATTTGTAATTAGCTTGTATTTTCTCCCTGAGAAGCTTCCTCTGAACCTGGGTTGTATTCATGAAATCCTTAGTCAATGCAGCATATCCGCAATAATTACAACATACGGTATCATACTTCGTAACATTAATATTGCTGTATATCGGGCGCAAATCTGCTTTGGTCTCAACAAATTTGGCTACACTTGTCTTTACAGATTTCGCTTTGATTTTGTGTTCACATATCGGACACTCATAAGTTCTGTCCAACAGTAATGTTTTTTCATTTTCGTCCATTCTTTTGTTTTCCTTATTCTTCGTCTTTTACAATCTCATCGAATTCTGCATTGTCCAGATATTCATCGAAAGCATCTGCTACCATATCATACTCATCATCATTATCAATATAGCCCAGCTCAGGTTCTGCATCAGGATCATTTTCATCCTCTGAATAGCGGTAGAACCATACTTCTCCATCATCATTATTACCGTTCTCATCCAAAGGAAGAAGTACAATATAATCCTGTTCTTTTACTGTAAGGATAGTAATGATTGCACAATTGACTGTCTGTCCATCGTCAAGCTCCAGCTCTACAGTCATTTCTTCGTCATCATATCCGTTTGTCTTGTTGTCTGCCATAAGTCAAATCCTTTACCTTTCATTGTATTATTTATTTTATATACTAATTATTGTGCTTTCCTGAATCTAAAGCACATATCTCACGCCACAAAAACATGCGTAGACAAATTTCCCATACTATATTCTAACGAATGTAATGAAATAAGGCAAGCTTTTTCAGTAAAAGGACAAAAAGAATATCGTATTTAACGGTGCTTGACACACATATCCCAAAACGAGTATCATATAAACAAAAGAGGCATTGTGAGAGAGGGATGCGAATGCAATTGCAAACACCAATGAAAACAATAGAAAATCTACAAAGATGCATAAAAGATTCAAACCACATCGTTGCAATTCTTGGTATTGAGATGCTGGTAGAGAGCGGCGGCAGGAATTTTGATTCCAATGAAGAATCCTATCGTATGGAAGAAGAATATGGTGCCTGCCCGGAAGAATTACTGAGTGGTTCTTTCTATTGTGCCAAAAAAGAACGATTTTATAAATTCTATAAAAAGGAAATGCTGGGAATGAAAATCGGAGCAACTGCAGGCTATGAGGCTCTGTATAAATTGCAGCAGCAGGGCAAGCTGCATACGGTTATCAACCAGAATTACCATCCAATTCCTGAACCATATCATTTTGCAAGAGTCATCGAACTCAATGGAAATATTCAGCATTATCATTGTACAAAATGTCATAAGACATACGATGCCTCCTATATTTTGCAAAGTCAGGGAATTCCACAATGTTCTGTGTGCAACGGCAGTATCAGACCTGATATCAGACTGATAGGGGAGCGCATCAATAACAGTATGCTAACCCTTGCACTGGAAGCCTGTGATCAGGCTGATGTTGTCATGATCCTTGGACAGAATATCTTCGGAGACCGTCTTCAGTCTAACAGTTCTGATATAGAGCGGCGTCATCAGACCAAAATATTATTTTCACAGGAAAAGTATCTCCCCGAAGAGCGGGCAGACTTTATTATTCATGATGAAATTCAGCAAATTATGCCTCTTCTCATTCAATAAAGACTGGCATATCATTAAAGAGAGGATATGAATGAATCAATTACATATTAAAAAAGGACAACCGTATCCATTGGGTGCATCATCCATCCGAAGCAATGCTATAAATTTCTCGATGGTAAACAATTCTCAGGACGATTGCGGCATTATATTATACGATAAAGAGACTCAGACCCAGAAAAGGATTCCATTTGATTCCAGTCACCGCCTGGGTAATATCTGTTGCATGACAATAGAGGGTCTGACTGCTGAAAGCTGTGAATACAATTACTATATCGGTGAGCAGATTCTGACAGATACCTATGCCAAAAGAATATATGGCAATGAAAAATGGGGGAGCGAAACACCGGACACTATACTAAGAGGTGGTATCTATCAGTCTCAATTTGACTGGCAGAAAACAGCTCCTTTACATATTCCATATCAGGACAGTATCTTTTATTGTCTTCATGTTCGTGGTTTTACCAGACATTCCTCTTCAAAAGCAAAACATAAAGGCACTTTTATGGGACTTATTGAGAAGCTTCCTTATCTAAAACAGCTTGGAATCACTGCTGTAGAATTAATGCCGGCATATGAATTCGAGGAATGTGAATATGCACAGAATATACAATCTATAGCTTATCAGGTAGAGCACATTGATGCCAATCTGGATCCTGATTCCACAAAAGACGATGTTAAGATAAATTACTGGGGATTTAAAAATGCCTTTTATTTCACACCTAAAAGTTCTTACGCAGCCACAGATGATCCCTGCGCAGAATTCAAGCAAATGGTGAGAGAATTTCACAAAAATGGCATTGAGGTGATTCTTCAGTTTTATTTCCCTGATCAGGTAAAACAGGGCTATATTTTAGAAGTACTCAAACACTGGGTATTGGAATACCGTATTGATGGATTGCATCTGATAGGAAACCATGTCCCTGTTACTTTGCTTGCAACAGAGCCATTATTTGCAGACACCAAGCTGATTGGAACAGATTTTGCCTTGCAGGAGATATATCCTGATGATACGCCCCCATATTATCGTAATCTGGGGTATTGTCGGGAAGAATTCATGAAAGATCTTCGCAGATTCCTAAAGGGTGATTATGATGTACTGAATGGCTTCTGCTATCATATGCGTAATTATAATATGCAGTGCGGAGTTGTTAATTATATAACAAATTATAATGGCTTTACTCTGGCTGATCTTGTGTCCTATGAGCATAAACACAATGAAGCCAATGGCGAAAATAATCAGGACGGAACGGACTACAACTACAGCTGGAATTGTGGTATAGAAGGTGCTACGAGAAAAAGAAGTATTCTTGATTTAAGAAGGAAACAGATGCGCAATGCCATGTGCTTTCTGCTAATGGCTCAGGGTACTCCCATGATTCTTGCAGGCGATGAATTCTGTAACAGTCAGAAGGGTAATAATAACTGTTATTGTCAGGATAATGACATCAGTTGGCTTGACTGGCGAAATGCAGCAAAAAATGAGCCTTTTCTGGATTATGTAAAAGCTTTGATTCAATTTCGCCAGAAACATAGTGTACTCCACGCAGATCATGAGCTTGCAATGACTGATTTTCATGGAAATGGTTATCCCGAACTTTCCTATCATGGAGAAGACGCATGGAAAATCCATTCTGAAAGTTGTGACAGACATGTCGGCATGATGTATTGCGAACCACTTCCGGTTCAAAAAGATAAATGGGACAATGATTATATATATATTGCCTACAACATGCATTGGGAAGCCAAGTCTTTTGCACTTCCTACGCTTCCTGGCAACTACACCTGGAATACTGTTCTGGATACACAATATCCTCAATTTACAGCTATGCCAAACGCAGAGCCAATGCTGGAAAAGACTAAGGAAATAGAAGTATCGCCACGCAGCGTCAAAATACTGTGTGGACAGAAAATACAAATGAATAAAAGTTCATCAAGAAAAAGAAAGAAACTGGACAGGTAATATAACTTGAAACTATGGCAGCATTTTAAAACAATTACACATCACAAAAATATGGTCATGAAAGGATGCTTCCGGGTTGGACTGTACAGACAGGGACTTGCTCATGACCTGTCAAAATATATGCCCAGCGAATTCTGGGTAGGCGTCAAATACTATCAGGGAACCCAAAGCCCCAATAATGCAGAACGTGATGTTCTTGGTTATTCCTCTGCCTGGCTGCATCATAAAGGTCGTAACAAACATCATTATGAATACTGGCTTGACTATGGGATTCATGCCGGTGACGGAATTGTCCCGGTTCCCATGCCCATGCGCTATATTGTAGAGATGTTCATAGACAGAGTTGCGGCATCCAAAAACTATAATCAGGGGCATTACACAGATGATATGCCTCTACAGTATTATACCAAAGGCAAAGCAGGCGATTTTATGCATCCAGATACCAGAACGACTCTGGAATTACTTCTTCATATGCTTGCAGATGAGGGAGAAGAAGCAACCTTTCGATATATTAATTCCCATCTAAGAGACTGGTAACCAATTATCGACTCCTACATACTATAGGGTAAAGGAGTTGATAATATGCTTAGTTATTGGATTTTACTTTACCTGATTTTCTGTGGATGCCAAAACAACAATAATGGCTGCAATAACAGATGTACAAATCGTCAGACGGATTCAGAAAGAAAGTGCGACAGACGCTCCTCTTTTGAATCTGAGAGTAACAAACGAAGAGAGCCGGACTGTGATGATAACTCCTTTATCCAGCCAAGACCATTTAATAACAGTTTTACTGTGCAGAATACCTGCGGATGTGAAAACAAAAGTGAATAAACATGTACAATCAGAAGCCATGGAAACGTCTGAATCTCAGACGTTTTCTTGACTTTAAAGTGACATAATGCTACACTTACTTTACCTGACTAAAGAATATAATAGAAGTGTGATAAGTGTGAAACTAAGTAAAGATAACATAAACCAAAGAGAGATATACCGCTATCTGGGTTATCGGGGAATCACACCTGATGATCAGATAACCAGTATGATTGATGAAGTGCTTACAGATCTTCTTGCTGTAATCCACCCCAGAAGTCTCTATAAAACATATCAGTGTCAGATCATAGAAGCAAATCCCAAACAGATTGCATTATCAGAATTAGAATCAGATTTTCCAAAGAAGATTCCTTTCTACAGTAATCAACTGGCTACGAATCTGCGTGGATGTCCCTATGTTATATTAATGGCGGCTACTCTTGGCATTGAAGCGGACAAGCTGCTTCATAAGTATGAACTGATCAATATGGCCAAAGCCTCTGTTCTGCAAGCCTGTGCAGCAGCAGCAATAGAAGCCTGTTGTAATATGCTCCAGCAAGAATTACAATCGGATGCTGCCAGACATGGTTTCTATCTGCGTCCCCGTTTCAGTCCCGGATATGGGGATCTGCCATTGGCTGCGCAGAAAGATTTTTTTCAGGCAATTGATTGTACAAAGCGACTGGGTATTACTCTGACAGACAGTCTCTTAATGTATCCAACCAAAAGCGTAACTGCTTTTATCGGAGTCACTCCACAGAAAGAGGACTGTCATATTGGGAAATGTAAACAATGTAAAAATATAGGATGTGAGTTTAGAGATGAAGATACGTGATCAAATCGGCAAGGAATTATTATTTTTTGATGGAGCAATGGGAACTGTACTACAATCAAGAGGTCTGCAGACCGGGGAAATTCCCGAAACCTGGAATATCCTGCATCCAGAAGTTATCCGTCAGATTCACAAGGAATATCTGCTTGCAGGATGTAATATTACAAAAGCTAATACTTTTGGTGTAAATACTTATAAATGCAAAGGAACTGCCTATACAGTAGAGCAGCTGGTATCCGCCGGTATCCGTATTACCAAAGAAGCCATCAGCGAAGCTCAGGCAGAATTAGGGGAGAACGCACAGCCTATGTATTCTGCTCTGGATATCGGCTCCCTTGGTAAGTTGTTAAAGCCTCTTGGAGAAATTGCCTTTGAAGACGCTTACAACGCCTTTAAAGAAGTAGTCGTCGCAGGCGAGCAGGCAGGTGCTGATCTGATACTGATTGAAACAGTAAGCGATTCCTATGAAATCAAGGCAGCAGTCCTTGCAGCCAAAGAAAACAGTTCTCTGCCCGTAGTCGTTACCATGATTTTTGATGAAAATGGCAAGCTTCTGACAGGTGGAGACGTTGCTTCTGTTACCGCCATGCTGGAAGGGCTTAGTGTAGATGCCATAGGCTTTAACTGTGGTCTGGGACCGGAGCAGATGTTAAAGCTTCTTCCTGAATTAACTGCATGTTGTTCTATTCCAATTGCCATCAATCCAAACGCAGGTCTTCCTGTTGTAATTGATGGTGTGACCCAGTTCAATGTAGGTCCAGAGGAATTTGCACAAAAGGCACGTTTATTAGTAGAAGAGGGTGCCAGCCTGATTGGCGGTTGTTGTGGTACAACCCCGGATCATCTGGCAGAACTGGTCAAGACCTGCAAGGATATGCCGATTCAGCCAATTACTGATAAGAATCTGACCGTAATATCTTCTTATAATCATGCAGTATATTTTACAAGGAAGCCTCTAATCATCGGAGAGCGTATTAACCCTACCGGCAAATCCAAATTCAAGCAGGCGCTTCGTGATCATGACATGGAATATATTTATAAAGAAGGTCTCACTCAGGAGGAAAAAGGTGCACAGATACTGGATGTCAACGTAGGTCTTCCTGAAATAGACGAACCCGCCCTGATGGAAGAAGCAATTACCGGTATTCAGGCTATTATTGATCTGCCCTTGCAGATTGATACCTCCGATGGAGAAGCCATGGAAAGAGCACTTCGCTGCTATAATGGTAAACCAATGCTCAATTCAGTAAATGGTAAGAAGGAATCCATGGAAATGGTATTTCCTCTTGCTAAAAAATATGGTGCTGTTGTGGTATGCTTATGTCTGGATGAGGGAGGCATCCCCGAAACAGTAGAAGGCAGAATTGCAGTTGCCAGAAAAATAGTAGACACAGCTGCTTCTTATGGAATTCCTAAGAAAAATCTGGTTATGGATGCTCTCGTTCTGACAATCAGTACCGGACAGGACAATGCCATGATTACTCTGGAAACATTGCGAAGACTCCGTTATGAGATGGGATTGCATACCGTCCTTGGTGTATCCAATATTTCCTTTGGTCTTCCAGAAAGAGTGCGCATTAATACAGCATTCTTTACCATGGCAATGCAGAACGGTTTAAGTGCAGGCATTGTGAATCCTTCCAGTGAATCCATGATGGCAGCATACTATAGTTTTAATGCACTGATTGGCGAAGATGATAACTGTATGGAATACATCCGGAAATGTACCGAAATGGCAAAAACGGATACGCCTGCTGCCAAAAGCGGCAATACCGGTGCATTATCTCTGGAAGACGCCATTGTAAAGGGGTTGAGCGAAAGCGCCTATCAGGCAACAGAGAAACTCTTAAATGAAGGCTCGGATTCCCTTACAATTATCAATGATAAGCTGATTCCTGCTCTTGATATAGTGGGAAAGGGATTTGAAGAAAAGAAAATGTTCCTTCCTCAGCTTCTTATGAGTGCCGATGCTGCCAAGGCTTCCTTTGACGCAATCAAGAGTGTACTCTCCAAACAGGGCAGGCACAATGATACCAAGGGTAAAATTGTAATTGCTACAGTCAAGGGCGACATTCACGATATCGGCAAAAATATTGTAAAGACATTATTAGAGAACTATGGCTTTGAAATGATAGATCTTGGAAAAGATGTTCCTCCCGAATTGATCTTACAGACAGTACAGGAACAGCATGTAAAGCTGGTTGGTTTAAGTGCCTTAATGACCACCACTGTAGTTTATATGGAAGAAACCATCAAATTACTTCATGATAATCACTGTGATTGTAAAATTATGGTAGGTGGAGCAGTATTGACTCAGGAATATGCTGATATGATCGGTGCTGATTTCTATTCCAAAGATGCGATGGGTTCCGTCAGATACGCAAACGATCTGTACGAGGCAGGGGAGCTTTAGGCTCCCCTTTCTCTATTGACATAACATTGCCTGTACTGTATACTTTCTGTATTAATTGTATTAATACAGTTAAGAAAGGAGAATCTTGCGTGATTCTAATTGATTATAAAGACAGAAGACCTATTTATGAACAAATCGTAGAAAAATTTCAGCAAATGATCATATGTGGCGTAATGGAACCAGATTCTCCTATGCCCTCTGTCAGAAGTCTGGCAATGGAATTATCTATCAATCCAAATACAATTCAACGTGCATATCAGGAATTGGAGAGGGAAGGATATATTTATACCATGAAAGGGAAGGGGAGCTTTGTCAGCGAATCAAGTGAAGCGGCAGACTCCAAAAGAGAAGAGATTAAGAGAGAGCTGGGTGAGTGCGTGGATAAAGCATTAGCCATTGGTATTCGCCCTCAGCAATTAGAGACTATGTTACAGGACTGTGTTAAAAACAGTACAAAGGGAGGCAATACCATATGATTACAGCCACTCACATCAGTAAAAGATTCGGTAATATAGAAGCCGTGAAAGATATTAGTGTTACCATAAAAAAGGGAGAAGTTTTTGGTCTGATTGGAACCAACGGCGCAGGTAAAAGTACTTTTATACGTATGGTCTGTGGTATTTTAAAACCGGATCAGGGAAGCATTCTGATCGATGAACATCCAGTCTATGAGAATCCCGATGTAAAAAAGAAGCTTTTTTATATTTCAGATGATCAGTATTATCTGCCAAATTCCTCTCCCCTGGAGATGATGCGTTTTTACAGGGATTATTACCCGTTGTTCGATTCCAGCCGATTTCGTGAATATCTGGAACGTTTTGAATTGCCTGCCAAACGTAAAATCAACACCTTTTCCAAGGGTATGCGCAAGCAGGTTTCCATACTTTTGGGTATCTGTGCAAATACAGAATACCTCTTTTGTGATGAGACCTTTGACGGTCTTGACCCGGTTATGAGACAGACTGTGAAAAGTCTGTTTGCAGGAGAAATGACTACCAGAGATTTTACCCCCATAGTTGCCTCCCACAATTTAAGGGAACTGGAAGATATCTGCGACAGTGTAGGCATTCTTCATCAGGGTGGTGTGCTTATGCAGAAAGAGCTGGAAGAAATGAAGCTCAACATCCATACTTTACAATGTGTCTTCCACAATTCTGAAGATGAGAAGGCAGCGCTCAATTCCCTTGATATCGTAAAAGCTGAGAAAAGAGGCAGTCTGCAATTACTTACAGTCAGAGGTAAGAGTGAAGATATTATGGACAAGGTAAACTCCTGCGATCCGATTCTGGCAGAGATTCTGCCTTTATCTCTTGAAGAAATATTTATCAGTGAGACGGAGGTGATTGGTTATGACATCAGGAAACTTATTTTTTAAATTACTCATACAGGATTTCCGCAAAAGGATATGGTGTCCGATTTGTATTTTTATTCTTGATTTTTTGATGCTGGAAGTAGTATTCCTTCTAAAAGCTGAAGACATTCTCCGGTATCAGAAGACATACCAATATCCTGTATCTTACTATTTATCAGACATTTTCTTTGCAAATAACTGCATAAGTCCCATGATGATCATGACAATTGTATCAGCAATCGTATGTGGCATCAGCGGGTATGTCTACCTGCATAACCGCGCACAGCTGGATTTTTATCATAGTCTTCCTGTGAAAAGAGGATTATTATATTGCGCCCATTATGTTGCAGGCGTTCTTTATTACATAATTCCATTATTGATTCATGTAATAATCTGTCTTGTAATTGGTATTGGAAATAATGCATTCTCCATGCATGCTCTTGGTAATGCGCTATGCTATACCGGTACTTCGCTTCTTGTATTTCTGGTTGTTTATAGTACCTGTATCCTGGCTGTTATGCTGACAGGCAACCTGATTCTTACAATTCTTGGAGCGGGTATTTTATTGACCTACAGCCGTTTGCTGGAGATACTGCGGGATATTTTATTTCAGGATTTCTTCTATACGAATATATCCGGTCGTAATCCGGATTTTGCTGCCTTTTCACCATTGCATATGATACTTCGGCTGTTTGAGCATGCTGTTCCTGTGCAGACGACAGAGCCATTTAACTATTCTGTATATTTTTCCTATCTGGTTCTGATTGGAATTGCAGTGTTAATTTTAAGTATCTGCGGCTATTTATTATATCTGGTTCGTCCGACAGAAGCTGCAGGCAAAGCAGTTGTATTTAAAGCAAGCGAGCCGATTATTAAAGCCGGTATATGCATCCCGCTTTCTCTGTATTCCGGCGTATTCTTTGAAAATCTGTCACCTTCCATGAGATCCTTTGGATGGTTCTTATTCGGTGTTGGATTAGGATTTATTCTTTCTGCGCTCTTTATGGAGATTCTGTTTCGAATGGATATACGTTGTGCCTTTCACCACTGCAGACAGCTCCTTTTTGACGGAGCCTGCATTGCATTGATCGTTGTCGTATTTAAGACAGATGCTTTTGGCTATAACACCTATGTTCCTTCTGACGCTGAGATTGAGAACTGTTCTGTTTCTATATCAGGTCTGATGTCAGTCAGTTCTCAGGGACCATTTGGGTATGAAAATGCAGATGATTACAGGCTGGATCATATGCATATCAGCGATAATCCCAGCCTTATTCAGCTGGCAAGAAAAGCTGCTGCCTCAGGTCTTCGTTATACAGACATCGAATATTATGAAGGAATCGAAGAGACCCAGGAGTACCAGAATATATTGGAGAAAGAAGCAAGCTATACCAATATTTCTTTTGCATACCATTTAAAGAATGGAAAAAGTGTATACAGACAATACTATATTAATCTGAAAGATGAAGAATCCTATGCATTATTGGAAGCTATTTATAATGATATAGATTATAAGGCAAATTCCATGCCATTATTCGCAACTGGATGGAATACTTCTTATAATTACGTCAATTGTATCGGTGAGTATACTACTGGAAACATTTCCCTGAATGAAGAGAAGCAGACAGCTCTTCTTGAGGCTTACCAGACAGAATTTATGGATCTGAATCTGGACGAGATCATGAACACATATCCGGTTGCTTCCCTGGAGTTTGTAAGTAATGAAGTAACAGTCAATCAAAATACCTATTATCCCTCCGACAGTGGATATCTTGTATATCCTTCTTTTGTCAGGACCATTGAGTTGTTAAAAGAATATGGTTTTGACTGCAGGGAAAAATTATCACCGGATTCTATTGATGCGCTGACTGTTACAGATTATGCAGATGCCTTAGAAGATGGTTCGTATCCTCGTGTTACCTATACAGACCCTGAACAGATAGCAGCTATTACCGATTCTATGATTCAGGATATCCTTTCATATAATGCTTTCGGTATGCAGAATAATAATTACATCATCTATTTGGGTGAGAATGATATGTATCCATACTATAACAGTTATATGACATTCAAGCCAAGAAATGGACAGTTTCCTCAATTTGTCACCCACGATCTGGAGGAAATAGTAAAACAACAGAACAACTAAGAAAAGTGTTAACAAATTAAACCTAATATGTTAATATAATAACATAATCTGACAAACGAAGGAGACGATAGGATGAGCAAGTCAAAATATGTAGCCTATGTATCAACTTATACAATGGGTGATAATCATGGTATTAAGATATATGATGTCGATATGGCAAATGGTCGATTAAAAGAGAAAGCAGAGGTTGAAATTACCAATTCTTCTTACGTTACAATTTCTCACAGCGGGAAATTCCTCTATTCTATTACAGACTTCGGTGTAGAAGCATTCAAGATTCTGGAAGACGGCAATCTGGAACTGATCAATAAAGCTTCTATCAATGGTATGAGAGGATGTTATCTTTCCACTGATTATGAAGATAAGTTCCTGTTCTGTGCAGGATATCATGATGGCAAGATCACAGTGCTTCGTCTTGATCCTGAGACCGGTAAAGTAGGAGAGATCACAGAAGAGATCTTCCATAAGGGTCTTGGCAGCATTGCTGAGCGTAGTTTTCGTCCGCATATCAGCTGTGTAAAGATGACACGTGATAATAAATATCTGTGTGCTGCAGATTTAGGTATTGATTACGTCAATGTATACAAGCTGGATCATGAAAAAGGCACTCTCAAACAGGTCGATATCATCAGATGTGATTTGGAGTCAGCCCCAAGACATCTGAAATTCTCCGATGATGGACGTTACCTCTATGTAGTAAGTGAGTTAAAGAACTGCATTGATGTATACCATTATCATGAAGAAGATGGCACTCCATTTTTTGACCATATTCAGACCATTCCTACAACTGATAAATACCAGGCACAGGATGTTGCTGCAAGTGCACTCAACATTTCTGTTGACGGTAAGTATATTCTGGCTTCCAATGCTGGTGAAAACAGTGTATCTCTTTATGAGATACAGCCGGAGAGTGGCGAACTCAACAGACTGTTCTGCCTTCCTATCAGCGGAGAATATCCAAAGGATGCTTCCTTATTCCCGGATAACAAGCACCTTGTAAGCCTGAATCATGAATCAGATACTATGACATTCTTTACTGTGGATTTGAATAAAAATGTTATTATTATGAATGGAAAAGAAATGAAAGTAAAGCAGCCTAACTGCATCATTTTCCATGAAATGAAATAAAAGGCAAAAACAAAGATGAAAAAAACTGCGATTTCATACAACAAATCGCAGTTTTTATTTTTTCATTTTAATATAATCTATTTATGATAGAATTTCTTGATTCCATCCAGTCTGGATGTCATATTACGTAATAATTCGTCCAGAATCGTTACAGCTGTCATGGCCTCTACAACAACCACAGCACGGCTGACTACGATTGGATCATGTCTGCCTTTGATCTGAATCTCGATTTCTTCACCAGCCTGATTTACCGTCTGCTGTTTCTGGTAGATAGAAGGAGTAGGCTTAAAATATGCTCTCAGTATAATATCAGAACCGTCACTGATTCCTCCAAGAATTCCACCTGCATGATTTGTCTTTTTACTGATTTGTCCATTTACATTGCAAAAGGCATCATTATTAGTAGAACCATTCTTCTTTGATACCTCACATCCATCTCCAACAGCAAAAGCTTTCACAGCTCCGATAGACATAACTGCCTGTCCAAGACATGCATCCAGTTTATCAAAAACAGGTTCACCAATGCCTGCCGGCATTCCATGTACCTTACAGCAGACTACACCACCAGCAGAATCCTGATTCTCAATGCATTTCTGTAAATATTCTTCTGCCTGGGCAGAAGCCTCTGCATCCGGCATACCGGTAGGATTACGTCTGGCTTCTTCCAGATTAAATCGATCCATGGATATGGATACAGGACCTATAGATTCTACATAAGCATCAACCGTGATTCCAAGTTCACCTAAAAGCTTTGCAGCAATTGCACCTGCCGCAACCCGTCCTATAGTCTCTCTGGCAGAAGATCGTCCGCCACCTCTATAATCACGGAATCCATATTTTTCATCAAAGGTATAGTCTGCATGTCCCGGTCGATAGTAGGATGCAATATCACTGTAATCACCGGAACGCTGGGAAGTATTACGTACAATCATGGAAATAGGAGTGCCTGTTGTCTTTCCTTCAAAGATTCCCGAAAGAATTTCCACCTCGTCAGCTTCCTTACGCTGTGTTGTATACTGAGTCTGTCCAGGCTTACGTCTGTTCAGATACTTCTGAATATCTTCGCTGCACAATGTAAGTCCGGCAGGACAGCCATCTACTACAACACCGATAGCAGCCCCATGTGATTCTCCCCAAGTTGTAATACGAAATAAATTGCCAAATGTAGAACCTGCCATAATATATAATCCTTTCATACCCAGTGAAAATAGGTTTTTCTTAAAATTATATCGAAATATTTTATAAAATCAAGCAAGGATGCCGGATGAGTAACATTTTTTTACAATTTTCACAAATTATAGATGCAATTCGATATTAATTATGATATCATGGGTGCAGAAGCTTTTAACGTCTTACAGTCTCTGGGGAGTGACTAAGTTAAAGCATGTTTTCTAATGGGGATGAGTAGTATGAACAAAACATGGAAGGAAACAACAGCCAATCGATTACGAAGGAAAATTCATAAACATAAATATTTTAAGCTGCCTTGGCAAATAGCTCTTATTGTAGTGACCATTGTTGGTGATACTGGAGAGTATCTGATTCACAACAGTAAGCGTTTTTCCAGCATCGCAGCTGTTTTTTTGTTTTTTATAATCAGCAGTAGCTTCGCTTTTCCCTATATACAGGAAGAAGAGTATTTAGCACAGGATTACAGCAGAATGCAGGAGATAGAGGCTAATTACGAATATGTACCGACTGTGCTGGATATTTCCGCAGCAGATGTTATAGATGATGATGACGTGCTTCAGGGATATAATAATGAAGAACTTGATGTTCAAAATGGTGTTGACCAGTTCTCACTGGATGATATTCTGGAAGCCAATGAGGCGAAAGAACAGACATCTGCAGTCACTGATGAAACGGTAGAGCAGAAGCTGACCGCAGATGACTGGAGACTTCTTCTGGTCAATAAACAACATCCAGTTCCTGAGAATTACACCTTTACACCGGGAAAAATTACTGGTAATATGAAATGCGATGCAAGAATCATTGATGACCTGATGGCAATGATGGAAGCCGCCAAAGCTGATGGAATCAATCTGATGGTCTGCTCACCTTACAGAGATTATAATAGGCAGACTGTATTATTTAACCGCAAAATAGATTATTATATGAACAAAGGGTATTCCTATCTGGAAGCCTATAAAATTTCATCTATTACAGTAACGGTTCCGGGCGCAAGTGAACATCAGATTGGACTGGCTCTGGATATCGTAAGTGACACCTATCCATATCTTGAGATAGAATTTGGTGAAACACAAGCTGGTAAGTGGCTGAATAAGCATAGCTGTGAATATGGCTTTATACTCCGTTACCCACTTGGTAAAGAATATATTACCGGTATTCAGTATGAGCCATGGCATTTCAGATATGTAGGTAAGGAAGCTGCCACAGCAATCATGAGTCAGGGCATTACCCTTGAAGAATTTTTGGAGGATTTATAAATTACATGTATAAAATATTGAAACAAGAAGGCAGAGCAAAGCGTGCAGAAGTAACAACCGTTCATGGAACAATTCAGACACCTGTATTTATGAACGTAGGTACTGTAGCTGCTATCAAAGGTGCTGTTTCTACTGCTGACCTTGAAGAAATCGGCACACAGGTAGAACTTTCTAACACATATCATCTTCATGTCAGAACAGGAGATGAAACGATCAAAAAATTAGGTGGACTTCATAAATTTATGTCCTGGAATAAGCCTATCTTAACAGATTCAGGCGGTTTTCAGGTATTCTCTTTAGCCGGTCTTCGCAAGATCAAAGAAGAAGGTGTTACGTTCCACTCCCATATTGATGGTCATAAAATATTTATGGGACCTGAAGAAAGTATGCAGATTCAGTCTAATCTGGCTTCTACCATTGCAATGGCTTTTGACGAATGTCCTCCCAGCAAGGCAAGCAGAGAATATGTGCTTCCATCTGTAGAGCGTACGACACGCTGGTTAGAGCGCTGTAAGAAAGAGATGAACAGGCTGAACTCTCTGGAGGATACGATCAACAAGCAGCAGATGTTATTTGGCATCAACCAGGGTGCTGTTTATCCTGATATTCGAATTGAGCATGCAAAACGTATTTCAGAAATGGATCTGGATGGTTATGCTGTAGGTGGTCTTGCTGTAGGTGAGACTCATGAAGAGATGTATTATATCCTGGAGGAAACAGTTCCTTATCTGCCTAAGGATAAACCTACTTATCTGATGGGTGTTGGTACACCTGCCAATATTCTGGAGGGTGTAGAACGTGGTATTGATTTCTTTGACTGTGTATATCCGACACGTAACGGCAGACATGGTCACTTATATACCAATCATGGCAAGATCAATCTGTTCAATGCCAAATACGAACTTGACACACGTCCTATCGAGGTTGGATGTAACTGTCCTGCATGCCGCAGATATTCCAGAGCCTATATCAGACATCTTCTGAAAGCAAAGGAAATGCTTGGAATGAGATTATGTGTACTTCACAATCTGTATTTCTACAACACCATGATGACAGAGATCCGTGATTCTCTTGACCGTGGTGAATTTGCTGCATATAAGAAGTCAAAGCTTGAAAGTATGGCAGCCGGTGAACCGGATTGATCCGCTTCATAAAAAATTAACTTGATGTATCGCACTTTTTTGTGTATGATATGCTTTATAAACTTACAGGAGGAAACATGATGAACTTATTATTATCTTCAGAAGCCGAAGCAGCCGGACAGGCTATGGCAAGCCCAATCGTATGGGTCATTTATTTTGCTGTACTGATTGGTATTTTTTATTTTCTTTTCTATCGTCCCCAGAAAAAGGAACAGAAGAAGAGAAGCGCACTGATTAATTCCGTTGAGGTAGGCGACAGCGTATTAACTACCAGCGGTTTCTATGGCATTGTTATTGATATTACAGATGAAGATGTTATTGTTGAATTCGGTAACAATAAGAACTGCCGTATTCCAATGAAGAAGTCTGCAATCGAGCAGGTTGAGAAGCCTGACGCTGAATAAATCAAAATGCATGTCAGGTACATGCTGATAAAAAGGAGTCGATTATGTCGGCTTCTTTTTTTATATAATATTGTATACACGCAAACATTCCAGCAGATTATACATATCATATCTAATCGGCATAGTTCTTTTTTATGTATACGGTTGAAATTTTGCATTGAATGTAATATGATAAACTTATGTCCTTGTATAAATATACATACATTCATGTTGTATACAAAGGAAATAACAGCGTAGACAACAGCGCAAAGGGAGAAATGTAATGAATTTGAATATTGTATGCATACCCGGTGATGGAATTGGTCCTGAAATTGTCACCGAAGCAAAAAAGGTATTAGACAAAGTAGCTTTAAAATATAATCATACTATTAACTACCAGGATATTTTAATGGGTGGTGCTTCCATAGATGCCTGCGGTGAGCCACTGACTGATGAAGCAATTGCTGCCGCGAAAGCAGCTGATGCAGTATTAATGGGTTCCATAGGTGGTAACACCTCTACATCCCCCTGGTATAAGCTGCCTCCTCATTTAAGACCGGAAGCCGGATTATTAAAGCTTCGTAAAGCCTTGAATTTATTTGCCAATTTAAGACCGGCATATCTTTATGAAGAATTAAAGGAAGCATGCCCACTTCGTGATGACATCATCGGCAGCGGATTTGATATGATGATCATGCGTGAGCTGACAGGCGGTCTTTACTTCGGTGAGAGAAGCACCAAAGAAGTAGATGGCGTTATGACTGCCGTTGATACACTGACCTATACAGAGAATGAGATACGTCGTATTGCCATTAAAGGTTTTGATATCGCCATGAAGAGACGCAAGAAAGTAACCAGCGTAGACAAGGCAAACGTATTGGATTCTTCAAGACTCTGGAGAAAAGTCGTAGAAGAAGTTGCCAAGGATTATCCAGAAGTTACTCTGGAGCATATGCTTGTAGATAACTGTGCAATGCAACTGGTTAAAGATCCGAAGCAGTTCGACGTTATCTTAACAGAGAACATGTTCGGTGATATCTTGTCTGATGAAGCAAGTATGGTAACAGGTTCCATCGGTATGTTGTCCTCAGCCAGCCTCAATGATACCAAATTCGGTCTCTATGAGCCAAGTGGCGGATCTGCACCTGATATTGCAGGCAAAGGCATTGCCAATCCAATTGCCACAATCCTGAGTGCAGCAATGATGCTTCGTTATTCCTTTGATCTGGATGAAGAAGCCAATGCAATTGAAAAGGCTGTAAAACAGGTACTGGAAGAAAATTACCGCACCATTGATATCATGCCCCAGGAAGAGAGCAAACGCTCTACAGTTACTCAGGTAGGCACTGCCAAGATGGGCGATCTGATTGCGGAGAGAATATAGTTAATTTGGAGGTATACTCATGAAAAGTGATAATGTAAAAAAGGGAATGCAGCAGGCACCCCATAGAAGTTTATTTAACGCTCTTGGTTTCACAGAAGAAGAAATGCAGAAGCCAATGGTAGGTATCGTAAGTTCCTATAACGAAATCGTACCTGGACATATGAATCTTGATAAGATTGTAAATGCCGTTAAGCTCGGTGTTGCAGAAGCAGGCGGCGTACCCGTTGTATTTCCTGCTATTGCAGTCTGTGATGGTATTGCCATGGGGCATATCGGCATGAAATACTCTCTGGTTACCAGAGATCTGATTGCTGATTCAACAGAGTGTATGGCTCTTGCTCATCAGTTCGATGCACTTGTCATGGTTCCTAACTGTGATAAGAATGTACCCGGATTATTAATGGCTGCTGCCAGAATTAATGTTCCTACCGTATTTGTATCTGGTGGGCCTATGCTTGCCGGACATGTAAAAGGTCAGAAGAGAAGCCTTTCTTCCATGTTCGAAGCGGTTGGCTCCTATGCAGCAGGTAAGATGACAGAAGAAGATGTACGTGAATTTGAGGAAAAGGTATGTCCTACATGCGGTTCCTGTTCAGGTATGTACACAGCCAACTCCATGAACTGTTTGACAGAAGCATTAGGTATGGGACTTCAGGGTAACGGAACAATTCCTGCTGTATACTCAGAAAGAATCAAGCTTGCAAAACATGCTGGAATGGCTGTCATGGAAATGCTTCGTAAGAATATCCGTCCTCGCGATATCATGACCAAGGAAGCAATCCTGAATGCATTAACAGTAGATATGGCTCTTGGATGTTCTACAAACAGTATGCTTCATCTTCCTGCTATCGCTCATGAAGTTGGTTTTGATTTTGATATTGCATTTGCAAATGAAATCAGCGAAAAAACTCCTAACTTATGTCATTTAGCACCTGCTGGTCCTACTTACATGGAAGATCTTAACGAAGCCGGTGGTGTCTATGCTGTTATGCATGAGCTGTCAGAGTTAGGTCTTCTCCACGAAGAATGTATGACTGTAACAGGCAAGACAGTAGGAGAGAATATTAAGAATGCTGTCAACAGAAATCCTGAAGTAATCAGACCATTGGATAATCCTTACAGCAAGACTGGCGGTCTGGCTGTATTAAAGGGTAATCTGGCTCCAGACGGCAGTGTTGTAAAACGTTCTGCAGTTGTAGATGAAATGATGGTTCACGAAGGTCCTGCACGTGTATTTGAATGTGAAGAAGATGCGATTGCTGCCATCAAGGGCGGTAAGATTGTCGCCGGTGATGTAGTAGTCATTCGTTATGAAGGTCCAAAGGGTGGTCCTGGTATGCGCGAAATGTTGAATCCTACTTCTGCTATTGCAGGTATGGGACTTGGCTCCAGCGTTGCCCTGATCACAGACGGACGTTTCTCAGGAGCGTCCAGAGGTGCATCTATCGGTCATGTATCTCCAGAAGCTGCAGTTGGTGGACCTATTGCTCTGGTAGAAGAGGGCGATATCATCGAAATCAATATTCCTGCTCTGACTTTAAATGTTCGTGTATCTGACGAAGAGCTTGCAGCACGAAAAGCAAAATGGCAGCCTAAAGAGCCTAAGGTAACTACAGGTTATCTTGCAAGATACAGAGAAATGGTAACAAGCGGTAACCGCGGTGCCATCCTTCAGAGTCCCAATCAGAATAACTAGAACGAAATACTTAGGAAAGGCATGGTGCTGATATGTTACTGACTGGTTCACAAATTGTAATTGAATGTTTAAAGGAACAGGGTGTCGATACTGTATTCGGCTATCCTGGTGGAACTATCTTAAATGTATATGATGAATTATATAAACACAGTGATGAAATTCATCACATTCTGACCTCCCATGAGCAGGGTGCTGCTCATGCGGCAGATGGCTATGCAAGAGCAACCGGTAAAGTAGGTGTATGTCTTGCAACAAGCGGCCCCGGTGCTACCAATCTGGTCACTGGTATTGCAACTGCATATATGGATTCCATTCCCATGGTAGCAATTACTGCAAATGTAACCTTACCAATGCTTGGTAAGGACTCTTTCCAGGAGATTGATATTGCCGGCGTAACAATGCCTATCACGAAGCATGGTTATATTGTTAAGGATGTAACAAAGTTAGCCGATACATTAAGAAAGGCATTTAACATTGCACGTTCTGGAAGACCAGGACCGGTTCTTGTAGATATTACCAAGGATGTCACAGCCAATACATGTGAATATGTACCTGTGAAACCGGAACCGCCTGTAATAGAGAATCATTATTCTCAGGAAGATATTCACACAGCACTTGAATTGATTCAAAATGCCAAGAAGCCATATATTTACCTTGGCGGTGGTGCTATTGCCTCAGGTGCATACCGCGAAGTAAAGGAATTTGCAGAAAAAATTGATGCTCCTGTATGCGACACTCTTATGGGTAAAGGTGCCTTTGACGGCAAAAATCCAGCATACACAGGTATGATAGGCATGCACGGAACCAAAACTTCCAATTTCGGAGTAAGTGAATGTGACTTGCTGATTGCATTAGGTGCGAGATTCTCTGACCGTGTTATCGGTAATGCCAAGAAGTTTGCATCCAATGCCAAAATCTTACACATAGATATTGATGCTGCTGAAATCAATAAGAACATCCATACAGATGCCTCTATTGTCGGTGATCTCAAGACCATTCTAAAAGAGCTCAACAGTAAGCTCACACCAATAAAGCATACAGAATGGATGAACCATATTCAGGAGTTTAAGGCTAAATATCCATTAAAATATGATGATTCCAAGCTTACATGTCCTTACATCATTGAACAGCTGGATCAGGTAACAAAAGGCAAGGCAATTGTCTCTACCGACGTTGGACAGCATCAGATGTGGGCAGCTCAATTCTATCAGTATACAGAACCTCGTACTTTCCTGTCATCAGGAGGACTTGGAACTATGGGCTACGGATTGGGTGCATGTATCGGTGCCAAGATGGGCAGGCCAGATAAAATCTGCGTGAATATTGCCGGTGATGGATGCTTCAGAATGAATATGAATGAACTTGCAACAGCAAGCCGCTACAATATTCCAATCATTCAGATTATCATCAATAATCACGTTCTTGGTATGGTCAGACAGTGGCAGACTCTGTTCTATGATAAGAGATATTCCCAGACTGTACTCGCTGATAAGGTCGATTTTGTCAAAGTTGCAGAAGGACTCGGCTGTGAAGCAATCCGTGTTACCAAGAAGGAAGAAGTAGCACCCGCACTGGAAAAGGCAATTTCACTTGGCAGACCTGTCGTACTGGATTGTATTATTGAAGAAGATGACAAGGTATTCCCTATGGTACCCGCAGGCGCACCAATCAGTGATGCATTCGATGCAGAAGATCTGGCTGCTAGACAATAATACATAATAATTATTATGATATGTATCTATCCAGATTACATATAGATTTGTGTAATGGTTCAATATATTTTGAATCGCTACGCTGTGGGAAATAATGTTATGAGAAATCAGGAGGAGTAAAAAAGTGTCAAGAGTGTACAATTTTTCAGCAGGCCCCGCAGTTTTGCCTGAAGAAGTATTAAAAGAAGCTGCAGATGAAATGTTGGACTATAAGGGAACTGGAATGTCAGTTATGGAGATGAGTCATCGTTCCAAGGCTTTTGAAACAATTATTCAGGAAGCCGAAGCTGATTTAAGAGAGCTTATGAATATCCCTGATAATTACAAGGTATTGTTCCTTCAGGGCGGTGCAAGCCAGCAGTTTGCAATGATTCCCATGAATCTTATGAAAAACAAAGTTGCTGATTACATCGTAACAGGTCAGTGGGCTAAGAAAGCTTATCAGGAAGCATGTATCTATGGAAAAGCAAACAAAATTGCTTCCTCAGAAGATAAGACTTTCTCTTATATTCCAGACTGTTCTGATCTTCCTATCTCAGAAGATGCAGACTATGTATATATCTGCCAGAACAATACCATTTATGGTACACGTTTCACAACATTACCTAATACCAAAGGCAAAACATTAGTTGCTGATGTATCCTCCTGTTTCCTTTCAGAGCCCATTGATGTAACCAAATATGGTGTAGTCTATGGCGGCGTTCAGAAGAATATCGGACCGGCAGGTGTTGTTATTGTTATTATCAGAGAAGATTTGATCACAGAAGATGTACTTCCTGGTACACCGACCATGCTTCGTTATAAGATTCATGCAGATAACAATTCTTTATATAACACGCCACCTGCATATGGTATCTATATCTGTGGCAAAGTATTCAAGTGGCTCAAGAAGATGGGCGGTCTTGAGAAAATGAAAGAGATCAATGAGAAAAAAGCAAAGATTCTCTATGATTATCTGGATGAAAGCAAACTCTTCAAAGGCACTGTCAGAAAGGAAGATCGTTCCTTAATGAACGTTCCTTTCGTTACTGGAAACGAAGAACTGGATGCCAAATTTGTAAAAGAAGCAAAAGCTGCAGGATTTGAAAACTTGAAAGGTCATAGAACAGTAGGCGGTATGAGAGCAAGTATTTATAACGCTATGCCTATCGAAGGTGTTCAGAAGCTTGTAGAATTCATGAAAAAATTCGAGGAGGAGAATGCCTAATGTATCAGTATCATTGCCTTAATCCAATTTCTAAAGTAGGTTTAACAAGATTCAGCAGCGAATATGTCAAAACAGATGATATCAGCCAGGCAGAGGGTGTATTGGTTCGAAGCGCATCCATGCATGAAATGGAGCTTCCCGAATCTCTTCTTGCTGTAGCAAGAGCAGGAGCAGGCGTTAATAATATTCCACTTGATACCTGTGCACAGAAGGGTATCGTAGTCTTCAATACTCCAGGCGCTAATGCAAATGGTGTAAAGGAACTTGTTATCGCAGGAATGCTTCTGGCATCCAGAGATGTTGTTGGCGGTATCAAATGGGTAGAAGCCAATAAAGATGTTGAGACACTTGCAAAGGATGCTGAGAAAGAGAAGAAGAACTTTGCAGGTACTGAAATAGCAGGTAAGAAATTAGGTATCATTGGTCTTGGAGCTATTGGTGTTAAAGTTGCCAACGCAGCAATCAGTCTAGGTATGGATGTATATGGATATGATCCTTTCCTCTCTGTAGATGCAGCCTGGAGCCTCAGCCGTGATGTAAAGCATGTACTGAATGTAGATGAGATTTATGAAACCTGTGATTTCATTACCATTCATGTTCCATTAATGGACAGCACAAAGGGTATGATCGATGTCAAAGCCATTGAAAAGATGAAACCAGGTGTCATTCTTCTTAACTTTGCAAGAGACCTCTTAGCCAATGAAAAAGATGTATTAGAAGGCCTGGAAGCTGGTAAAATCAGAAAATATGTATCTGATTTCCCTAATACAACTACAGCAGGTCATCCAGGCTGTATCGTTATCCCTCATCTTGGTGCTTCCACAGAGGAATCAGAAGACAACTGTGCCAAGATGGCAGTTGATGAATTAATGGATTATCTTGCAAATGGTAATATTAAGCACAGTGTAAATTATCCAAATTGTGACATGGGTGTATGTGCAACAGCCGGCAGAATCGCGATTCTGCATAAAAATATTGCAAATATGATCACTCAGTTTACAGGTGCTTTAGGTGAAGCTGGCATTAATATCACAGATTTAACAAATAAATCCAGAGGTGAATACGCTTATACCTTAATGGATATTGAGTCAGCAGCAGATGATAATATTATCCAGAAATTAAAAAATATTGACGGAGTGTTCCGTGTTCGTGTAGTAAAATAAGCAGTTAACATAAAATAAGTGGAGTCAATTATACATTGATTCCACTTATTTTTTACAAGAACGCCGTTCTTGTGCATTCTCACAAGAGATTTTCAAATATGCATGCAAAAAATATGTATATTAATCAAAAAAAAGCTCGAAAAAAGGTTGACAATAATAATGTTCTGTGCAATAATCATTACAAGAAACAACGTTACACACATTAAAGAACATAGTTCTGATATTTCTTTTAGAGATTAAAGTTTCTTATGAAAACGTGTAAGAATGGGGATTCTTCACGTAATGGGGATTTGTGTAAAAGGGGATGGCTTTTCGAAAAAACAGCAATTGGGGAATTGTGTAAAAGGTCATTCAAAAGTAAAAGGGACATCTGTAAAAGGGAATTCATAAGGGGAATTCAAAATTGTGTAAAAGGTATGTAAAAGGGGAATTTTTTCCTGAGTTTGTGTAAAAAGGGAATTGAGATCAAAAGGGGATTTGTGTAACTGTATAAAAAGGATACAGAATATGCATCCTTTTTATATTGTTTAAATATTCAAATTTGTAAAATCCTGACCGCTTTCATTCTGGGTCATATTTCCGACGGTATTCAAGAACTTGGCATTGTTGGATGATGTTGCCAGATCCATATATCTCACAAAGATATCCTCAACTGTCGTATTCTGTTCCTCTGCGATTTTTAGCATAATAGGCTTCAAACGATCTAACTGGGAAGATACCCGCATCTTCTTATCTGGATCATTTAATTTACGTTCTGCATATTCATTAATTCGATCTAATAATTTCTTGTCTTCTTCTGTCATATCAGTCACCTCACACCTTTCCTTGAATGCCCATATAGAGCGTCACTATGAACGATTCTAACACTCCGTGCTTGAGTTGTCAAAAAAGACTTTATCTGATACAATGTTCTTATTATAAAAATCAGGAGGTTATCAGCATGGCACAGATCAGACCATTTCAAGGGTATAGACCCAAAGAAGGCTTGGAATCAGAAATAGCAGCACTTCCTTATGATGTGTACAACAGAGCAGAAGCTAAACAGACAGTAAAAGACCATCCATTATCTTTTCTGAATATAGACAGGGCAGAAACGCAGTTTGATGATTCTGTAGATACCTATGACCCTAAAGTATATCAGAAGGCTCACGATCTGCTTTGGCAGATGATAAACGATGGTAATTTCGTTCAGGAGGATAAGCCTGTCTATTATCTTTATGAGCTTACCATGAATGGTCGCGTCCAGACTGGTATTGTAGCCTGTGCCAGTATAGATGACTATCTGAACCAGGTTATCAAAAAACACGAGAATACAAGAGAAGATAAAGAACTGGACAGAATTCGACACGTGGAGACCTGTCAGGCTCAAACAGGGCCTATCTTTCTTGCATACAGAGCCAATCCTGTATTAAATGAAATCATTACCCGCACCAAACATAATGATGCTCTTTATGACTTCACTTCCGAGGATGGAATCACCCATAGAGTATGGTGTGTTCATGAAGATACCGATATCAGTGCAATTGCTGATACCTTTGCCCAAATAGATCAGATCTATATTGCGGACGGTCATCATCGCTGTGCCTCTGCAGTTAAAGTAGGGCAGCGAATGAGGATGTCTCATCCTGATTACACCGGGAAGGAAGAATTTAATTATTTCCTTTCTGTGTTATTTGCAGACGAAGAATTGATGATTATGGATTATAACAGAGTAGTCAAGGATCTGAATGGTCTTACTCCTTCTGAATTCCTGAATCAGGTCACATCAGTCTATCAGCTGCTGGAGACTGGTGAACATTGTCATCGCCCTGAACATAAAGGTCAGGTTGCCATGTATCTGCAGGACAAATGGCATCTGCTTGAAATAAAACCAGAATACACATCAGCAGATCCTGTAAACGGTCTGGATGTTGCTTTATTACAGAACCTGGTTCTTTCGCCGATTCTACATATTACAGATCCTAAGACTGATAAGCGAATTGACTTTGTAGGTGGAATCAGAGGAATGGAAGAGTTGGAGCGCAGAGTTCATACAGATTGTGCTGTAGCCTTTGCCATGTACCCGACTTCCATCCATGAATTATTTGAAGTTGCTGATGCAGATCTTCTGATGCCTCCAAAATCCACCTGGTTCGAGCCTAAGCTTCGGAGTGGATTATTTATTCATGCATTCTAAACAACAGGAAAGGATATTGTATCATGCTGCTTCTAACTTCTGAAGAACTGAAAGAACTCAATAAAAACTTAAATGCATTTGAAAAATTTCTCCAGGATCTGCCAGACAAAGCACTGGCTCTTGGTATCCGTGTTCTGCTCGCCGTTGTCTTTTTTCTGATTGGTATGAAAATCATATCTTTTATCAGAAAGATTCTGCGTAAATCCTTACAGAGAGCAGGAGCGGAGACTGGTGTCATACAGTTTCTGGATGCTTTGTGCAAGGGCGCTCTGTACTTTGTCCTTTTGCTGGCTATTGCCAACAGTTTTGGATTCGATGCAGCAAGTATCATGGCATTGCTTGGTTCTCTGGGTGTTACCATTGGTCTTGCCCTGCAGGGAAGTCTGAGTAATCTTGCCGGTGGTGTTCTGATTCTGATTCTAAAGCCATTTCGAGTAGGAGACTATATTATAGAAGACGCCCATAAGAATGAAGGCACTGTATGCGAAATTGGTATATTCTACACAAAATTACAGACAATAGATAACCGCATTGTTGTTCTGCCCAATGGCAATCTTGCCAATAATTCCCTGACCAATTACACTGCAAATTCATTGCGTCGTATTGATCTGAATATTGGTATCTCTTACAGTTCCAATATTGCGCAGGCGAAGCAGGTATTGGAGCAGGTTATTATGGAAGATCCCGATATTGATCATACAACTGCACCTATCGTCTGTGTAGATTCCCTCGGAAGCAGTGAAGTAGTGATTGGATTAAGATGTTTCTGTCCTACTGAGAAGTACTGGCCAACAAGATGGCGTCTGACTGAAAAAGCCAAATTATCTCTGGATGAAGCCGGTATTGAAATTCCATTCCAGCAGGTATCTGTTCACATAAGCCCTGATGCATAATTATTTTATCAATTTTTCAAAAAACTCTTGAAAAAAGCACAATTATTATATATACTGTTTAAGTCGGCTATTGAGTTGCCGACGGCATGCTTTCGTAGCGCAGTTGGTAGCGCAACTGATTCGTAATCAGTAGGTCGAGGGTTCAAGTCCCTTCGAAAGCTTCTATATTAATTAATTACTTTTTAACTTCGGATTTTTTATCCGAAGTTTTTTTTACCTAAAGATTACGCATTTCTTCCTGTATTTTCAGCGTTTTTCATATATTGACATTTTTTATTCCCGGACGTAGAATTTCTTTAGAATTTAATATTTGTGTAATAAATACGTAATTATTACCAATGTACATTCATAATTCAACATAGCTAAAGAGGTCGAAGGTCATGGGAGAACCAGTACAGAAAGAATTATATGCATCTGCTATGCATAAACAGCAGAAGATAACTTACATCAGTTGTGGAATGGCAGCAATTATCATAGGATTAGTTGTTGTATTTTGCCATTTCCTATATACAGGAGATTCTTCCGAAGATACGAATCAGTCCTCAGAAGTCTATATTTTAAAGGATGAAGTGGTAGATACCAGTTATCTACATTCCCAGCATACGATGTTCAATCTGTCGCTCCAATAGTGATAAAAGCCAGTATAACAACATGGCAATCGCACACAGAATCACAATGCTCATAATCAACAGATCCAGCTTGAATACCTGTTCTCCATAGATGATCAGATATCCAAGCCCCTGTCTTCCTGCAAGGAATTCACCAATAATTACCCCTACCAGCGCCAATCCGATATTTGTTTTTGCAATAGATAGAAAAGTCGGAAGGCTCCCGGGGAATACCACTTTGGTAAAAGCCTGCAATCTATTACCGCCTAATGTTTCTATTAATTTCAACCTTTCCGGATCTGTCTGTATAAATACCTGGTACAGATTCAGTATACATCCGAATATCCCTACTGACATTCCACAGAGTATGATTGTCTTTGGCCCTGTTCCCAGCCATACAATAATAAGCGGTGCTAGTGCGGATTTTGGCAGACTGTTCAATACGATCAGAAACGGTTCAAAGGTATGCCCCAGGCCAGGCAGGAACCAGAACAGGGTCGCCAGTATCAGTGAAAAGGTAACAATCAGTAGAAAGCTGACAACAGATTCCCACAGTGTCATACCGATATGCCGCAACAGTGACATATCCTGCAAATCCTGTAAGAACAGTATTCCAATAGTCCTTGGTGAACTGAAGTAAAAATCATCAATCCATTCAAAATCAGAAGCCATCTGCCATAATACAAGAAACCCTATAGACAGTATAATCCGGCTCCATATAACGGCTTTTTTCCTCTGTCTCTGCGAAGCCCAAAAGGCAAGCTGTCCTTGCGAATAAAGCAATAATTCCTCATCTTGTTTCCTGATTTTCATTCTGAAGCTCCTTCCATATTAAATCAAAATATTCCTGAAACAGCTTTGACTGACGGATAGATTCATGCGCTATTCCCTGTTTTTCAAATTCAATAGGAATTACTTTCTTCACATACCCTGGTATTTTCGGCAACAAAAAGACAGTATCTGCCATGGAAATAGCCTCTGAAATATCATGTGTCACCAGAATAGCAGTCTTTTGTTCTGTCTTGATAATATCACGTACATCTTCCGATACCTGTAATCTGGTCTGATAATCCAATGCACTGAAAGGCTCATCAAGAAGCAGAAGATCAGGCTGCAGCGCCAGCGTCCGAATCAGAGCGATTCTTTGTCTCATTCCTCCCGAAAGAGCAGAGGGCTTTAATCTTATTGTGTTTTCCAGATGATATTTTACTAACAGCTGATTTACCAGCTCGATATTTTCCGGGAAAAGCTTGTGTTGTATCTCAAGTCCCAGAAGGATGTTATGATAGACATCCCTCCATTCCAGCAAGTGATCGTGCTGAAGCATATAACCAATTCTTGGCGTCTGAAAATCATCAGAATAAAATGTAATATACCCTCCCGTTGGTTGTAGAAGTCCGGCGATCAGCGACAATATCGTAGACTTTCCACATCCGGAAGGACCAACAACAGCTATGAAGCTTCCCCGTTCTATCTCGAAACTCATATCCTGTAATACCTGAATTTCACCTGTATTACTGTAATAAGAAAAATCAACATGGTCGAATTTCAGAAAATACACCCGGCTCATTCCTTCCACAATCTAATAGATACCTTATAGTATGTATTTTCTCGAAAAATGTAACTTGAATATTAATATTTATGCATTTTCTGTCACATCTGCCTTGATTCACAGCCAAACTTATGTTAAATTGTAACTATTCGGAATCGTATAAAATCATCTGTTCCGTTACACTAAAAAACAAGGAGTGATTAAACATGGCACAGCTCTGGGGTGGTAGATTTACCAAAGAGACAGATAAGCTTGTATATAATTTCAATGCATCTATTTCCTTTGACCAGAAATTCTTTCATCAGGATGCAGAAGGCAGCATGGCACATGTAAAAATGCTTGCAAAACAGGGCATTCTGACAGAAGATGAGAAGAATCAGATTCTTGCCGGATTGGAAAGTATTGTAAAGGATGTAGACAATAGTTCTCTTCATATTACTGATGAATATGAAGATATTCACAGTTTTGTAGAGGCTAACCTGATAGACCGGATTGGCGATGCAGGCAAGAAGCTTCACACTGGAAGAAGCCGTAATGACCAGGTTGCACTTGATATGAAACTTTATACAAGACATGAAGTGGTAGAGATTAACGGACTTTTAAAAGAGCTTCTTGAAGTCATCATTCATGTTATGGAGAACAATCTCGACACCTATATGCCAGGATTCACTCATTTACAGAAAGCGCAACCAATTACACTGGCTCATCATATGGGTGCATATTTCGAAATGTTCAAGCGTGACAGACAGCGTCTGGATGATATCTATGAGAGAATGAATTATTGTCCATTAGGTTCTGGAGCACTCGCCGGAACAACATATCCTCTGGATCGTGCCTATACTGCAGAGCTTCTTGATTTTGACGGTCCTACACTTAACAGTATGGACTCTGTAGCCGACAGAGATTATGTGATAGAGCTTCTGGCTGCATTATCTACAATCATGATGCATTTAAGCCGTTTCTGCGAAGAGATCATTATCTGGAATTCCAACGAATACCGTTTCGTGGAAATTGATGATGCTTATTCTACAGGCAGCAGCATTATGCCTCAGAAGAAGAATCCTGATATTGCCGAATTAGTACGTGGCAAGACAGGCAGAGTATATGGTGCATTGATGTCCATTCTGACTACCATGAAAGGAATTCCCCTTGCTTACAATAAAGATATGCAGGAAGACAAGGAGCTTACCTTTGATGCGATTGATACCGTAAAAGGCTGCATCGCTCTGTTTACAGGTATGCTCCGCACTATGAAATTCAATAGGGATATTATGAAAGTCAGTGCTATGAAGGGCTTTACCAATGCAACTGATGCAGCAGATTATCTCGTAAATCATGGTGTACCTTTCAGAGATGCCCATGGTATTATTGGAAGACTTGTGTTATACTGTATTGAACAGAACAAAGCAATAGACGAATTATCCCTGGAAGAGCTGAAATCCATCAGCCCGGTATTTGAACAGGATATATATGATGCGATTAGTCTGGAGACCTGTGTAAATAAGCGAACCACAATTGGCGCCCCTGGTCCGGATGCCATGAAAGAAGTGATTCGTCTGAATCAGGAATATCTGAAACTTAGCTAATCCATATTTATACTATAAAAACGAAATGAGGAGAAATGTATGAGTGAAAAATTGAAGGTAGGTATCCTTGGTGGTACCGGTATGGTTGGTCAGAGATTTATCTCTTTATTAGAGAATCATCCCTGGTTCGAGGTAACAACAATTGCAGCAAGCCCACGTTCTGCCGGCAAGACCTATGCAGAAGCAGTAGGAGACAGATGGAAAATGGATACTCCAATGCCAGAAGCTGTTAAGAACATTGTTGTTATGAATGTAAATGAAGTAGAAAAGGTTGCTTCCGAAGTAGATTTCGTCTTTTCCGCAGTAGATATGACAAAGGAAGAGATCAAGAAGATCGAAGAAGATTATGCAAAAACAGAGACTCCTGTAGTCAGCAACAACTCCGCTCATCGTTGGACACCTGATGTACCTATGGTAGTTCCTGAAATCAACCCTGAACATATGAAAGTCATTGATTTCCAGAAGAAACGTCTCGGTACTACCAGAGGCTTCGTAGCTGTTAAGCCCAACTGTTCTATCCAGAGCTATGCTCCAGTATTAACAGCCTGGAAGGAATTTGAGCCATACGAAGTAGTTGCAACTACATATCAGGCAATCTCCGGTGCCGGCAAGACTTTCAAGGACTGGCCTGAAATGGTTGGTAACATCATTCCTTATATCGGTGGCGAAGAAGAGAAGAGCGAGAAAGAGCCTCTTAGAATCTGGGGTAAGATTGAAGATGGCGTTATCGTTCCAGCAGCTTCACCTGTTATCACCTGCCAGTGTATCCGTGTACCGGTTCTGAATGGCCATACAGCTGCTGTATTTGTTAAATTCAAGAAGAAACCTACCAAGGAACAGTTAATCGAGAAGTTAGTAAGCTTCAAGGGACTTCCTCAGGAATTAGAGCTTCCAAGTGCTCCCAAGCAGTTCATTCAGTATCTGGAAGAAGACAACAGACCTCAGGTAGCCCTGGATGTCAACTTTGAAAACGGCATGGGTATCTCTGTAGGACGTTTAAGAGAAGATACTGTATATGACTGGAAATTCGTAGGACTTTCCCACAATACAGTCAGAGGTGCCGCAGGCGGTGCTGTCCTGTGTGCCGAGCTTTTAAAAGCACAGGGATATATCACAAAGAAATAAGAAATACAAAATAAGAAACAAGCACAGTTTCCAATTAGAATCAGAAAAGCAGGTGTGTCATGCATGCCTGCTTTTTTAGGCGAGAGGATAAGTTGTAAGTGGGTAAGAAGTTAATCATAACAGAGAAACCTTCTGTTGCACAGGATTATGCTAAGGTTTTTCAGGTATCAGGCAGAAATAACGGTTATATAGAGAATCAGGATTATGTCATTACATGGTGTGTAGGTCATCTGGTAGAAATGGTCTACCCGGAGGAATACGATATTCGCTACAAACGCTGGGTGCTGGCAGATCTGCCTTTTCTTCCGCAGACCTATAAATATGGCGTCATTAAGAACGTACAGCAGCAATATGATATCGTTCACAAGCTTCTGCACAGACAGGATATTGATACCGTCTACTGGGCAGGCGACTCTGGAAAAGAAGGACAGACAATTGAAGAGAATATCCGTAATTACGGTGGTGTAAGAGAGGGCATGACAGAACTTCGCGTCTGGATTGATTCCCAGACGGAGGAAGAGATCAGAAGAGGTGTTCAGGAAGCAAAACCCATGTCCGCATATGCGAACCTCGGTTCGTCTGGTATTATGCGTTCTATCGAAGACTATGCCATGGGAATTAATTTTTCCCGTGTCATGTCTGTAAAATATGGCAAATTATTGAATGATGCTGCTGCCACAAATGGATATACTGCCATTGCCGTGGGGCGTGTTATGACCTGCGTACTGGGTATGGTCGTTAATCGGGAAAGGGAGATACGTAACTTTAAGGAGACTCCTTTTTACCGCGTTACAGGAGATTTTACCGATGCCCACATTGAAGCAGAATGGAAAGCAATCGAAGGCTCCACCTATTATGAATCACCAAAGTTGTATAAAGAAAATGGATTCAAAGAACGCGTGGATGCACAAGCCCTGATTGACAGCTTTGCCGGAAAAGATGCCATTATACAGACTTTAGAGAAGGGCACAGCCCGTAAAAAGGCTCCCTTATTGTTCAACCTGGCAGAATTACAGGCAGAATGTTCCAAACGCTTCAAGATCAGCCCTGATGAAACTTTACAGGTAGCCCAGGATCTGTATGAGAAGAAACTGACAACCTATCCCAGAACAGATGCCCGTGTACTGACAACAGCCGTTGCCAGGGAAATCAGCAAGAACCTGTATAAATTGCGTGATTATACACCAACACAGAAATTTACACAGACAATTTTACAGAATAAGTCATATACCCACCTTGCAAACACACAATATACTGATGACAGCAAAGTTACAGATCACTATGCCATTATTCCTACAGGTCAATTAACGGAGCTTGGCACATTGTCTCCACTACAACAAAAGGTATATGAGCTGATAGTTCGCCGCTTCTTAAGTATATTTTATCCTGCTGCCGAATATCAGACATTGAAATTAGTCATCCAGATAGATAAAGAATCTCTATTCACATCGGCAAAGGTATTAAAAAGCCTTGGTTTCCTTGAAGTCATGGGCAAAACTCTGGAAAATGCAGAAGATGAGAACAATGATACTGATAAAGCTGAGGAGCAGGCATCCAAAGTAGATCCCAGGAAATTGCTGGCTTTGGCAGATACTCTGAAAACAAGCGATCATCTTCAAGTAAATGCTTTTCAGATCAAGGAAGGGGCAACGAAGCCTCCTAAGCGATATACCTCCGGTTCCATGATACTTGCCATGGAAAACGCCGGACAATTAATAGAGGATGAGGAACTACGTGCCCAGATCAAAGGCTCCGGTATTGGAACCAGTGCGACCCGTGCTGAGATTATCAAAAAGCTGATACGTATCGGTTATCTGAATCTGAATAATAAGACTCAGGTCATTACCCCTGAACGTTTCGGCGAGATGGTATATGAAGTTGTTGCCATGACAGTTCCAGCCCTGTTAAACCCCAAGATGACCGCATCCTGGGAGAAAGGTCTGGACGGCATCACAAATGGTACTGTAGATATGCAGGATTACCGTACCAAACTGGAGGACTTCATTCGCCGCGAAACTATTCAGATACGTGATAAAGATTTAACACAGCAGTTAGCAGCACAGATCAGCCAGTTCACTGGAAAAGGTGCCAGAGGCTTAGGTGCCCGCAGAAAGCTCAATGCAAAATGCCCTGTCTGTGGCGGCGATATCGTAACAACGCCTTTTGGATACGGCTGTGACCGCTATCAGAAGGATGGCAGTGGATGCCGTTTCGTCATTGGAAGCATCGCAGGTAAAGATTTGACTGACGAAGAGGTGATTGATCTTCTCTCAAAGGGAAGAACACAAGTCCTCTCAGGATTTACTGCCAAGAATAAGAAGAAGTTCCAGGCTGCATTAGTCTTGCAAAAGGATGAGGATGGAAAAGTCAACATTTCCTTTGACTTTTCCGAAAATCAACCGCAGGTATTAGAAGGAGTCAAATGTCCTGATTGCGGTTCTCCTATGGAGATAAAAGCTTTCGGATATGGCTGCACGAATTTCGATGCGGCTAATCCTGAGAGCTGCCACTTTGCCATTGGCAAAATAGCCGATAAGGAGCTGTCTGTTGCCCAGGTCACAGAACTGTTACTTAATGGTAGAACTTCAACAATACGTGGATTCAAAAGCAAAAATGGCAAGAAATTTGACGCCTGCCTTGTTCTTGATACAGATGAACACAATAAACATACCGTTAAATTTGACTTTGAAAATGTAGAAGCCAAGAAAATCAAGGATGTTGTCTGTCCCTTGTGCGGAGGCGAAATTGTACAGACGCCTTTTGGCTTTGGCTGCGCCAATTATAATAAAGAAGATGAGAACAGTTGCAAATTCTCCATTGGCAAAATGGCAGGAAGAGATATCCCGGAGGCTCAGATCAAGGAGCTTCTGACCAATGGCAGAACAGGCACGATACGAGGCTTCAAATCCAAGACTGGTAAGAAATTCGATGCCAGAATTGCTCTGAGCAAGGATCCGGAAGGCAAAGTAACCGGCTTAAAATTTGATTTCGATGATCTAGAACAGCCCAAATTAAAAGATGCAAAGTGTCCTCTGTGCGGTGGCGATATTGTAAAAACGCCTTTCGGTTATGGCTGTGCCAATTATAATAAAGACGATGCAGAACACAGCTGTCGATTCATGATTGGTAAAATAGGCGGTGTCAAACTAAATGACAGCCAGGTGCGTCAGCTGCTGGCTACCAAAAAGACAGATGTCATTACAGGATTTACTTCCAAAACAGGTAAAAAGTTCGATGCACCACTTAAATTGAATACAGAAGGGCAGATTGTATTTGATTTTCCTGACAGACCACAGCCTGTAGAAACTTCTCTTACCTGTCCAAGATGTAAAGAGCACAAACTGAAAAAAGGGCAGTGGTATTATGAATGTGAGTGTGGCTTCCGAATCGGTCATACAGTAGCCCAGGTTCCTTTATCAGAAGAGATCATGCATCAACTATTTACAGAAGGAAGAACCCGTGATAAAGTAACAGGTTTTGTCTCCAAAGCTGGAAATTCCTTCGATGCTGTTCTGAAATATGAAGACGAACGAATACAGTTTGATTTTGATGCCAGACCTGCAAATGTCGAAAAAGAAGCTGCTTCCCCTATGCCCTGGGAAGACGCAGCCATACCTCAATCATCTGAAAGTTCATCTACAGAATTACCAGGAGAGGATTTTCCCGTGGAATTTCCTCCTGAGGACTCTGCCGAAGAGAATATGTCCTTTGCAGATGAACAATCTCTGTTTGCAGATTTCCAAGAGGATGGACTTCCGTGGAATTAAGTGTTACATTAATGATATGAATAAGATCTATAACAGGAAAGGATATAACTACTATGGAACAATTACAAATTCAGAATTTATATGATCTGACACAGACTATCGCAGCTCCTTTATTTGAAGGTGCTACCTATCCCTGGGAGCTTCTTCCTAAGATCAGTGCCTTTATCATCGAACTGGGCAACCGTCTGCCAGAAGACAAATACGAGAAGCGTGGAGAGAATGTATGGATTGCAAAATCTGCTACCGTTTTCCCTACCGCTTATATTAACGGACCATGTATTATTGACGAGGAAGCAGAGGTAAGACACTGTGCATTCATCCGTGGTAACGCCATCGTTGGCAAAGGAGCAGTAGTTGGTAACTCCACAGAACTTAAAAACGTCATTCTGTTCAATAAAGTACAGGTGCCTCATTATAACTATGTAGGTGACAGTATTCTTGGCTATAAGTCCCATATGGGTGCAGGATCTATTACTTCCAATGTAAAGAGCGATAAGACTCTGGTCGTTGTGAAATCCCCATATGGAAATATCGAAACAGGCTTAAAGAAGATGGGCGCAATGCTTGGCGATAACGTGGAAGTCGGCTGTAACAGCGTACTCAACCCCGGTACAGTCATCGGTCGTTGCTCTAATGTATATCCTACCTCCATGGTGCGCGGCTTCATCGAGTCCAACAGCATCTATAAGAAGCAGGGCGAAATTGTTTCCAAAAATCAGAAGTAGATTATTGATAAAAATTTGACGAAAAATAGATTTTTAGATTGATATTTTTCTCATTTTATGCGAAAATAACTTTGTGTGTAGATAGCTTATCCACAAGAATGGACGGAAGTGAAGCGCCGTCCGTATTCAAATGGGTTTCGGTTTATGAAGTTATTCCATAGACCTGCTATAAAAAGTATAAGATATGCAATCGAAAGGAGATTTCACATGATTTATTCAAAAGAAGTTGAAGAGATGTGTGTAGTCGCACGTGATGGTAATCATGGATGCGCACCTATCCCAGAAGAAGCAAAATGGGTTAAGGCTAAAGAAGTAAAGGATATTTCCGGTTTTACACACGGTGTTGGCTGGTGTGCTCCTCAGCAGGGTGCATGTAAGCTTTCTCTTAACATTAAGGAAGGTATCATTCAGGAAGCATTAGTTGAGACAATCGGCTGCTCCGGTATGACACACTCTGCAGCTATGGCAGCAGAATTACTTCCAGGCAGAACTGTTTTGGAAGCATTAAATACAGACCTTGTATGTGATGCTATTAATACAGCTATGAGAGAGTTATTCTTACAGATTGTTTACGGACGTTCTCAGTCTGCTTTCTCTGAAGAAGGACTTCCTGTAGGCGCTGGTCTTGAAGACCTTGGTAAAGGTTTAAGAAGCCAGGTTGGTACAATGTATGGTACTCTGAAGAAGGGACCTCGTTATCTGGAAATGGCAGAAGGTTATGTTACAGGTATCGCCCTTGATGCTGATGACAAGATCATTGGTTACAAGTTCGTTAACCTTGGTAAGATGACAGACTTCATCAAGAAGGGTGATGACGCTAACACAGCATGGGAAAAGGCAAGCGGACAGTATGGCCGTGTAGCTGATGCTGTTAAGATCATCGATCCTAGAAACGATAAGGAGGTTAAATAACTATGGCATTATTCGAGTCCTATGAAAGAAGAATTGACAAGATCAATTCCGTATTAAACAGCTATGGTATCGCTTCTATCGAAGAAGCTGAGAAGATTACTAAAGACGCAGGTCTTGACGTATATGAGCAGGTTAAGAAGATCCAGCCTATCTGCTTTGAGAACGCTTGCTGGGCTTACACTGTAGGTGCTGCAATCGCAATCAAGAAGGGCTGCAGAAAGGCTTCCGAAGCAGCAGCAGCTATTGGTGAAGGTCTTCAGTCATTCTGTATTCCTGGTTCTGTTGCAGACAACCGTAAGGTAGGTCTTGGACATGGTAACTTAGGTAAGATGCTTCTTGAAGAAGATACAGATTGTTTCTGCTTCTTAGCAGGTCATGAATCCTTCGCAGCAGCAGAAGGTGCTATCGGTATCGCAGAGAAGGCTAACAAGGTTCGTCAGAAGCCTCTTCGTGTTATCTTAAACGGTCTTGGTAAGGATGCAGCAGAAATCATCGCTCGTATCAATGGCTTTACATTTGTAGAGACAGAATACGATCCTTACACAAACACAGTTAAGGAAGTATTCAGAAAATCTTACTCTGATCCTGAAGGACCTCGTGGTAAGGTTAACTGCTACGGCGCTAACGATGTATGTGAAGGCGTTGCAATCATGTGGAAAGAGAACGTTGACGTATCTATCACAGGTAACTCAACTAACCCTACAAGATTCCAGCATCCAGTAGCAGGTACATACAAGAAGGAAAGACTTGAAGCTGGCAAGAAGTACTTCTCAGTAGCTTCAGGTGGTGGTACAGGACGTACACTTCACCCAGATAACATGGCAGCAGGTCCTGCTTCTTATGGTATGACAGATACTATGGGACGTATGCACTCAGATGCTCAGTTTGCAGGTTCTTCATCAGTTCCAGCTCATGTTGAAATGATGGGATTAATCGGAATGGGCAATAACCCTATGGTTGGTGCTACTGTAGCTGTAGCTGTTTCTATTGAAGAAGCTGCTAAGAATGGTAAATTCTAAGTTTTACGATTTTGATATGTGTACAATTTTAATGTGTACACATTGAAAAAAGGCATTTGTACACATTTTGTACACATTAGGATTTAATGTGTACAATGAGATATGTGTACAGATGCCTTTTTATTATAGTGTATTTAATATGTCCTTGTTGCGCTCACGCATGGTTTCTGTGACATGGGCGTATATATCAAGAGTGGTTGCTACATTTTTATGTCCCAGACGCTCTTGTACATATTTAACATCAGCTCCTTTGGCAAGTAAATTAGAAGCGTGTGTATGCCTGAGAGAATGGAAATCAAGCTCAGTGAAGCCAAGCTTATGATGAATAACATTAAAACAGTGCATCATGGTTCTTGGCTGAATCCATGAGCCATCATCTCTTACAAGCACCATATGCATTGATTCGCCAGCCGGCTCATAAGTAAGTCTCTTAGAGTCATCTTCAAGTGTCTCACAGTAGATATAATTGTAATATTCATTATAGTACTGTTCACATTCCTTTTCATGTTCGTACATCCTTTTAAGTTCTGAAAGCGTTGTATCATCAAGTTCTATGGTACGAAATGAATCATATTTAGGGTTTTCCAGATACCATTTATCATCATGATTCTGTACCTGTCTGTTAATGCTTAATATTCCATTATCAAAGTCTATATCATCCCACATAAGACCAAATATCTCACCCAGACGCATGCCGCACCTATAAGCGAGAAGAAGTGGCATATGATATATATGTCCTTGTGCAAATGTTTTAAAGACAGTATCAAGCTGCTCATTAGTCCATACGACTCTTACTTTCTTTTTGGTTTTAACCTCTGCCTTTGCTCTTGGAAGCGGAAGAGAAATAGTTGTAGAAGGATCATCATTAATAAATCTTGCAGTAGTCTTTGCGTAGGCAAATGACTTGGTAAGAATGCCCTTAACATTGCCGAGAGAGTTTCGCGACATTCCGGTATTAAAAAGATTATTTATAAGCTCCTGGAGAAGACTTGGCTCTATGTCTTTAAGATAATATGAACCAATAGCCGGCTTTATATATAAATCAATTTTCTTTTTGTAAGTTGATGCCGTATTAGCTTTAAGATTGACCTTGCAATAATTATCAATCCAGTAATCCATGTAATCAGATACAGAGATATTAGATGGAGTGAAGCTCTTGCCAGTCTGTTTATATTGTGTGTATGCGACCATACCGGCTTCATATGCCTCAGATTGGTTCTTAAATCCGCTCTTGGTAATCCACTTCCTTTTGCTATCTACAGGGGCAGATTCGAAACGATAGGCCCATAGATTGCCACGCTTATATGTAAGGACCTTAGATATTTTCTTTTTCATATTAATCATTCCTTTCTGTTTTTTGGGAAGTTGCACTGGTGCAACAGTAAAAATGGGTATAAAAAATACACCTACTTGCAAAAGCGGTGTTTCAAATGATATAATATGACTTGTCTAGGGCGATTATATCATTGAGCACAGCTTAATTGTAAGTCGCGGGTAAAAGCTCTTGTGTTGGTGGCATAGGGGCTTTTATTTTGTATGAAAATGTAAAAAAATAGCGATGAAAAACTGTTGACACCTAGTTACAATAATTGTATTATATTAACACAGTTTCAACACTTGGACTTCAAACTATAATAGATTATTCTAACGGTTGAAGGTCCATTTAACTGGGAAAGCAAATAGAACATATATAAATGTTCTTATATATTGACTAAGGTTTAGCTAGTGATGTTTTTGGTGTGTACCAAAAAAGGTTCACTAGCTATTCTTTTATATTTTATATGGACCATTTTCCCAGAAATCCAAACACATTACACATCTTTTAAAATAAGTGTTGGAAAATAATTCATCTGAAGCTGTGTCAAAAAGTCTTTTACATAATTCACGAAGTTTAGGTATATCAAGAATTTGTAAATTAGCCAACATAATAGCGGGTACTTTTCTTGTATCAGTTATTTTATCTAAAGCCTTTTGAAGTTCATCATAGTTTGCATATTTTGGAATATTAACCAAAGCCTTTTTTATTGATGATCCTAAAATTGCATCAATTGAGTTGTGCTTTTTAACATAGGTCTCTAAGTGAGAACCAGAAATAAGTTTAAAGTTTGCAGCTTTTATATATTTAAATACTGGAAGAAGCTGGGTATATGGAATTGATTTATAACGCTCAATGCACATTTCTTCGGCAGAAAAATGCTTGTTATCATAAACTATATCCTCAAATATAAGATTTTTATCTACAAGTCCGTATCCATATTTATTAAGGATATTTTCACGATATCCAACAGCAATAGCCAAAGGCTTAGAGGATAAATCAATTTTATCAAGTTCATCTAATCCAACAATTATTGATTCGGCATTAGATGATGCTATATTCTCATCTACGATTTTTCGCACAATTCTTTTTGTATCACGAATTCTTATAGGTGATATGCCTGGTATAATTTTGTTGAGAGTTTCATAAACTTTTAAAAAGTTATCAGTTTGGATTTCTGTAACTGGAATCTTCTTCCCGCTTGATGTATATATTGTATTTTTGGTTTCAACAAGCTTGCGTTCGCCTTTTTTAAAAGAGATAAAAACAAAGTGTTCATCTATGTTTATTAGCTGTTCCTCAGTTAAGCAGGATAAAAAATCAGTTACGATACTTCTTACATTCTCATCTGTAAATGAATATCCCAAGAAAATGATAGGAGATTCAGAAAAGAGGGTAAGCATTTTTGCAATTACAAGTTTTCGTGAATCTGCAAAGTCGTTATAATCATTTTCTGTGATAACAATTGAATTAGCATCTGTAACACAACCATGTATTTTATATATTTCTGCGGAATTATAACTATCAGCAGAAAACAATTCATATTGATGTGTAAAAACAGTGAAGTCAGAATTGAATATTTCTTTTTCTATAAACTGATCGTAATTAGTTGTAATTACGGCTGAAATTTTGTTTCGTAAATTTTTAAAACTCTCTTTTTCTTTGGTTAAATAAGCTGCATCTTTGAGAGGAAGTTTTTTAAAAAGGTTAGACAAATACATTTTATAAGGCGACACACCTCTTTTTACCCACGCAGGATTTTTTGACTTAACAAAATTTAAGGACAATTTTCTATCGAAAAAGGCTTCGTTAAAACCATTTTCTATTAGAGTCCCCATCTTAGCCATTATTTCAAAATCGGTAAAATTATCTCTTTTAAAACGGTCAATATGTTTTTGATATTGATAGGAATCGTTATTATACATATTAAATGATTTGCGTAGTAAAGCATCCCAATCAGGATATCCCTGCAGATATCGTCTAGAAATGCCAGAACCTATAAATAGAACCGGCATTTTGTTACTGCTAACAATTTTTTCTAGTGTGTTCATTGCGTAACCTCCTCATTTTATAATTGATTATTTACTTTTTTGTATCATCACAAGCTAAAAGTCCCTTTACAAAAGCTAATACATAACCAATCTTGTAATTAGGAACTTTTTCAATTAATTGTAATAACTGTTCTTTTTCACTCATATTAATACCTCCATATACTATTGTCTCATTTTCAGACTTTCTCTATACTATTCTGCATCTGGGATATCACATTCTTAATCCCCAGTTACTAGCAGACAATCTATTATATTGATATTGTGTTAATCTTATCGGAAGAGAGTTATATGCTTGGATTATTTGCTGATAATTAAAGCATGGACACAAACAATAAACAGAAGCATATGAGTCAATCCTCTTTTTTAGTTCCATTTGATTCAAAATATAATTATTTCCTACTCTTCGGTAGAATGACCACCAAGGATTATTCGCTGCACTTACTTGCAATCTGTGACAACCAAAAGGATTTTCGGTCATATAACTAGCACCATAACAAAAATGTGGGTCACCACTACGGCATTTATCACCATAACAATAATTCAACTTACCTATTATCTTTCTGTCAATGACTTTCCCGTTTATTATAGTAAAACTGGATTTCCATGTGCTAACCAATTCATATAAGCTTATAAAAGCTAGATATTCTTGTGGAGCACTCGAGTATATAGCCTGATGAAGAATGATTCCATTATCCGTTTGAGTATGATATTGCGGAGCCTGCTTGGCAAGAGTGACAGCTTTCATGTAATTTTCCGAAGAGGATTTTCCAAAGCAGATTGATATATACCAATCTGGGAAAACTATGTGAGCATCTTTTGTTTGCGGTGCATCCAAATTATTTGATATTGATGAAGAGCAGTCTGTTTTATCAGAATATGAAGGCGAATATTCTGTAGGCTCATTAATGGGTTGCTGTGATATTGTTGAATAATTCAAGTTGGCAACAAAATTTTTAATATCTTTTTGGACAGAAGGTATATTATATTGCATAACTAATGTATTATATATCTTTAATAGGTTGTTATCAGAAGAAGAAAAAACTATAAAAGAATTATCAATAAATTCTATAACGATGTATTTTAAAGAGAGAAATACATTATTTATTTCATGAGTAGAATAAATATATTTGTTTCCACCAAAGAAATCTATAAACAATTTATCTTCAAACATTCCAACATTACAAGTTATTTGGCGTTCATACTGAAGACCATTTATGTATGAGAGCGTAATATAAAATTTATTGTTAGTTAAAAATTTTGCAGCTTTTTTTAAAGATTTTAGCTCTTTCTTATCTATAAGCATATAAAGCATTCTCCCCCATTTAATGTTTAATTTATGTTGTGTGCATATATTTCAATCATATCAACATCTTTACACTGTCTGTCATAATCTCCATTTTCAATGTGTGTTAATTCATGATGATATGATTTAAGATGTTGTTCTCGGTTTAGCCGAGAATTAAGCACGATTGTAAAAGAATCATCATTATTATTAACAGTGTATGCCTTTATTGTAGGAGGCATATCTGCGTAAATAACATTAGTAGTAATATTAATCATCCCCTTTATTTGACATTCTATCTATCATCTGTTTAACAAAGTCGATATCTTCTTTCTTGACCTTGCGAGAAGCGTCAAAGAGAACTTTGTATTCAGGATTCTCATACATAAACTGAGCCATATCTCTGGCATCATCATCAAGGTAATACCTATCGGGAATAACCTCAGTAGTAGGTTTTTTACCTAGTAAATAGTTCATATCAACATTAAATGTATCAGCAATTAGTTCCAAAGTTTCAAAATTTGGTTCTCTTTCGCCATTTTCATACATTCCAATAGCGCTTCTGGATACACCAAGTTTATCAGCCATTTGCTGTTGAGTAAGTCCACTTTGTTCTCTTATTTTTCTGAATATGTTAGGAAAATCACCCATATAATTCAACTCCTTATGTTACTTTAAATATATAATAACACGAATTGTGGAAAAATCAAGAAAAATTCCACAAAATGTGTTGACACGATGTGTGACAAGTGATATATTACAGTTGAGCCACAAAGTGTGGCATGAAAGGAGTGATAATTTGCAACCCAAGGAAATAGGCAACAGGTTAACAGTGTTAAGAGGAAATAAGCCACAGAGTGAAGTTGCGAAAGCAATAGGCATAAGTGATTCGGCTTTGTCTATGTATGAATGTGGCGAAAGAATCCCAAGAGATTCTATAAAGATTAAACTGGCACAGTATTATGGAAAGTCGGTTCAGTCTATTTTTTTTGATTAATAATGACACGATATGTGACATTATCTATTCAAGGAGGTGAGAGAGTAATTGAGCATAAAACCTACAAATATATAATTCGCAGTTATGAACCATTTATAGAAGAGAGAACAAAGACATTTATGCAGGCACTATCAGCTATAAAGAAAATGAAATTATCAGGTATTAAACATTATGAAGTTATAAGGATACCATTCAGAGAGAGACATCCTAACTTCCCAATATATTTTTCAATAGTTGTGCTAGTGATTGCAATGCTTTCTGGATAAGTGGATTGGTGTATATATCGTAACTGCTTAACAAAGCAAGAATCGAGATAATGACAGGTATCCAAAAACGAAATGAACTACGGCGTTTGTATCTGAGGTACATTTTACCCTTATCACTAATAACATATTTATTAATGCTTTTAGTGGAATTATCTATAAGACCGAACTTATAGAGATATTTACATCTAGGCTTTATACGAACTGATTCCTTTGATATACCAGTGAGTCTTATTCGTATTAACAAAAGATGTTCATATGTTGATAGTTCTAATTCGTTGAATGGAGTTGGCATAAATACCTCCTGTTTTTGTTTTGATTATAACACAAATTATCTATTCGAGGAGGTGAGAGAGTGAATTATACAGCAGTAGCGATAACAGCAATTATCTGCATAACAATATTGGTGTTATGTCATGAACCTAAGAGGAAATAGATTAAGGAAAGGAGCAAGCTTGTGAAGATAGCAACAATAAAGAGAGAGCCAGAAGATATGGTGTATACAGTGGAGGAAGTGGCAACAATCATGCGAGCTTCTAAACAGTATGTTTATACACTTATCAACGCAAATCAGATAAGGGTGCTTAAAATCCCTCATACAAGAATAAGAAAGTCAGAGCTTGAAAGATTCTTCAGGGATAACGAGGGAAAGGATTTAACGAATCCGAATGAACCAAAGGATATTGTAATTTAGATGGAGGATAATATGCGGCGTGTAGGTTTAATAATATCTTACAACAAGAGAATTAATGAGAATCTTAGGAATGGTAATACGGAGCTGGCTGCCAGATGGTACACAAGGCTGAGATTGTTAGAGATATTCAGCTTTGTGCCGGAAGGAGCTTACAGGCTTCCAACCATATAAAAAGAGCCGCTGGACCGGCGGCTCTAGTACTTAGAACATTAAATGCTCTGCAAATATAACAATATTATTGTATCAGAAATGTTCAAGTACATCAAGAAAAATTAATAAAATGGTCTTTTTTCTTGGGCTTGTAATGAATATTAACAAGTCTACGAAACAAAGATTATTAAAAAGGGGTGTACATGAAAAGAAAAGGTACAAGGTACATTCCCTATGACTATGAAGCGGCAATTGATAAATCTGTAGAAGATATGAATGAGGTCTTCATGGAGTACATGCTGAAGACCAAATACAGGTGCGTCTACACATGTAAGGAGATCCGGGCAGGTAATCAGCTTGAGATAGAAATATATCCAGAGTTCACCAGGAAAGAGGACATTCCGGAAGAAGGAAGGATTAAGGATAAAGAAACTCAAAGAAACCTGAACAATAAGAATGCCATTAAATATTGTGGAAGACTGATTATAGAGAATTTCACAAACGATGATATATGGATGACGCTTACATATGCAGAAGGGAATGAGCCAGCATGCTGGGATGAGGCTGTAAAAAATATGACTAATTATATCCGGAGAATTAATTACAGACGCAAGAAGCTGGGTTTGCCTAAAGCCAAGTACATATATGTTACAGAACATGATCCTGACGCAAAGGTGCGCTGGCATCATCATGTAATTATGGACGGGCTTCTTGACAGAGATGTATGTGAGAAGTTGTGGAAGCTGGGAGAGCGTTCCCAGTCAAAGCGACTTGAGGAAGATGCTTATGGTCTTGTAGGAATGGCCAAGTACATAACAAAGGACAAGCACCGGCAGAAAAATGAGAAGCGGTGGAACTGCTCTACGGGACTTAGACAGTTCAGAGTTCGTAAGGTCCGTTCCAAGAGAAAGGGCGGAAATGGGCGATATATTCCTGTAAGCAAATATATAGACACATTTGTAAGAGATAAGGCTGCAAGGGAAGCAGAAATACAAGCATGGCATCCGGAATATTCTCTTCTGGAATCACAGGTGTATTACAACGGAGTAAATGGCATGTTTTATATAACAGCAAGACTCCGAGATTGGAGAAAAAGAGATGCAAAAGGTAGATATATACATCCAAACGACAGCTAGAGGACCAGCAGTCCGTAAGCATGTAGCATACATGTATGTCTTAAAGATAGTTATTAATGGCAAAGAGTTCATTAGAAACGGCAAGGGCACGCTTGAAAATGTTACAGAGAATCAGGCGGCACTGCAGGCAATAATACATGCATTAATGCGCTTCCATGAAAACTGTGAAATCCGCATAAATACTAGTTGCGAACACGTGTTGAACAGCTGCAGGAACTTTTGGCCGCAACAATGGGAAAAAGCCGGATGGACGAAAGCTAATGGGAAAGAGGTAAAAAATGCGGACTTGTGGCAGCAGTACCTAAATGTAAGCCGCGGACATGTTATAAGCTGGTCGGATGAGCCACATGATTTTACAAAGTGGATGGAGTATGAGCTTAAGAAGATGGAGGCGGAATGGACGAGATAAAGATAAAAAAGGAGCTTGAACGGCTTAAGTGGTTAAGAAAAGCCGCGTACATGATGCCGCCCTGTAAAACAGCGGATGAAACAAGCATCAAGGTTACTAATCTTACCATTCTTGGAGGACAGATCGCAAAGCTTGAGCGGGAATTGTATATCTGCCAGCATCCAGAGGTAGACAATATATAACTCATAACAGTGCAAAGCCGCATAAATACAGAATGGGAGTGACATTTTACTCCAAATACATCTACACGGTACTTATTTACGCACAGAAAAATATATCACAGTTTTATTATCTGGCATGGTTAGTCCTCCCGGTCATGCCGGGAGGAGAAAGGAGAAATGATGGAAAGTATAATGCAGGACATTAAAGAATGCTTCCTGTGCAGAGAAGAAATGATTAAAAACAATAATTTCAAAAGACTTCCGTCCAGTGACTTGGAGTGCCATCACATCATGCATGGTACGGCTAACAGGAAGATATCGGAGCATTACGGGCTTAAGGTGTGGTTGTGTCCGGAACATCACAGGACGGGCAAAGAGGCAGTACATAAATGCAGGGAAACAGATCTGAAGCTTATAAGAGCAGGTCAGAAGAGATTTGAGCAGTTATTCAGTCGCGAGGAGTGGATGAATTTATTTATGAAAAATTATTTGTAGGAGGCAATATGACACAGGAAACATTGTTACAGATAGGCAGGCTGGGGCTTGCGATAGATAGGACTACGTGGGTGTATAAGAAAGGCAGTAAGTATTACTGTTCGTATAAATGCATGCGGGAATCATGTAAATAGGAGGAATATTATGTTTGATAAATTCGGGGAATTTGATAGCGCTGAGGAGATAAATAAGGCGGCAGCAGGACAGCTGGCGCAGGCAGATACAGAGGCTATAAGGGAAATAGCAAGAGAAAATGGTCTTGATCCACAGGATGCAGAGGAATATATAACCGGGGAAGTACCGGAAATGTGTAATCCACTCATGGCAGCATTGGGAAAAATTAAGGTCGAAGAGGAAGAGCTTAAACCGGTTGAGATAGTACAGGATTGGATAAATTATATAAAAGCACAGGTTACAGAGCATCCTGATATGGCTGTAGCGGTACGAAAGAAAGGAAAGACGGTGAAAGGCTGCATAGCTGAGCTTCTTAAGTGGAGTTTTAAAAATTGTTATCCGGTAGATAAAGATATTGTTAAGGCAGCAGGCATAGGAACACCAAGTGTAAAGATGGGAATACCGGGAATGGGAAGAGCATATGAAATCATAAAGGCTTATTACCTTGGAGGCACGAGATGCAGATAAAGAAGGCAATAGCATATCAGGGCAGGTCTCCAAAAAATGATAAAGAATTATCTCTGATTGCAGATATTGTAGATATAGAGCCGGGGAATAAATATCTGATAGTAGACCTGTATAGTGACCGAAATCATATTTACAGAATGATTATGTGTAATGATGGTTATATTCACTATGATTATACTGATAATAAAACAGACAGGAAAAGTAATTGGAACAATCCATATAGAGCAGTTATTAGTGAAGCGTATGTTTCAAAAAGAGATGCAGTGGTAATAAAACAGTATGCAGAGGATATGGGAATAGATAAGCCATATAAAGAGCGAGCAAAAGACTATATTGACAGCATAGAAGACTATATTGAAAGAAAAAAGATAAGAACCCAGGACTTAAGGAAAGAAGCAGAAATGCAGAACCTATTTAAAACGGTTCCAAGCATACCTGAAAAACTGTTAGATGCAATTGAAATGCATGCTGACAGGTGCAATCTAATCTATTATAAGCGACATGGAAATTATGCAGATTATAAATGCTGCCAGTGTGGACAAGAATATACATTGAGAAATTCTGATTCAGAAGGATTTGAACCGGTGAAAATATACCCTGTTCCGAGAGATGGAGAAGGCTTCATGTGTATAAAATGTGGCAAGAGCGCTCGCTTAAAACCATTAGGAAGAGCAAAAACAACACATCAGGAGTTTAATACTGTTTTATATCAGACGGCAGCTGATGAAACATTGATAGCGAGAATATTCTATACGGATGTTACGAGAGACGAATTTGGTTCATGGAGGATAGCAACATCGGAAAAATTAAGAATGTTTCTTTTTCTTGGAAAGATAAGGATATATTATCACGGATATTCTAATAACTGGTATCCAGTTCGGGAACTGGATTACAACTCAATTTCGACATTAACGATGGTTGGAGAGGAAAACATAAAAAATAGCTGCTTAAGATATATGCCATATAAGTTATACACATTACTTAATCAGGGTGGGGATAGTTATACGGCAATTAATATGCATAAATTAATAGCAATAGAGAGTTATGCCAGATGTACACAGTTAGAAATTCTTTATAAGAATGGTTTTGAGAGTATGTGCACACAGATATTGTGGCATAAAGGAAAAACCAGAGAGATAAAAAAGAGTGAAGTAGAGTTGCACAGGATATTAAAAATAACAAGAGAACAGCTTACATGGTTAAGACAAGCTCCCAAGCAAGGATTTTCGCAATTAAAAATGATACAATTTGCAGATTCAAAAAAGATTGCGATTAAAGATTATGGGATGTTGTTTGAACTATGGGGAACATATAGTGATGGCTGTGAAAGATTAGAGAAGGCACTGAAATATCAAAGTTTGCAGAAATTATATAACTTTATAAGTAAGAATTCAAAAGATTATTTTGAAAGCATGGATAGTACATTGAGAGAATATGCTGATTATCTGAAAGAGCGTGAAGCTGGGGGATATGATATGACAAACAGTGTGTATATTAGACCTAAACACTTGCACCAGACATATATGCAATTAAGAGAAGAGGCTGAGCGCAAAAAAGATGAAACATATTTAAGTAAAATGGCTGATAAATATCCGGAGATATCTGTTCGCTCTCAAAAGATTCCGGCAAGATACACATGGGAAAATGATGGATTAATGATAAGACCGGCCAAAGATGCAATTGAAATTGTAATGGAAGGGAGAATTCTTCATCATTGTGTAGGTTCAGATAGTCAGCGTTATATGGACAATTACAACAAAGGAAAGGCCTGGATAATGGTGCTGAGAAAGAAGGAATTCCCAAACATACCATATATAACGATAGAACTGCAGTGCAATACTATAGTTCAATGGTATGGGAAGAATGATACAAAGCCAGACAGGAAAATAATAGAAACTTTTCTGAAAAAGTATATTGAACACATTAAATCTAATAGAACAAAGAAAACGGCATAAGAAGAAAGGAAAAAACATGATAGAGATAATACCTACAGGAACATTTAACGAATGGCAGCAGGCATTGGATGCAGAATTTAGCAAGAGTGCGGAGAGTTTTATAAGAATAGGATATCTTTTAAAAGTGGCTAGAGATACAGATATTCTTAAGGATACACCGTATGCTAATGTAATTGATTATGCAAAGACAAGATATGGCTTGGATAAGACACAGGTGTCCCGCTTTATAGCCATAAATGAAAGGTTTGGAAGTAAAGAAGATGATTCTACCCTGGAGGATAAATATAAAGGATTTGGGTATGCCAAGCTTGCTTTAATGCTTAATATGCCAGATGAAATCATAGAGGAAATATCCCCGGATTATTCTAAATCTGAAATAGAGGACATTAAGAAGGAAATCGATGAGGAAAAGAAGATATCTGACATAGAGGTTTTGATCGAGGGCAAAGATGAAAGCGTGAAAGAACTTAATGAGCTTGAACAGGTTCTTCATCAGTTGTTTTATGACAATCCGCAACTGTTCACGAAGATACATACATCATCATATGAGACAGAGGAGCTGGTAGATATACTGGCTCCTACAGGCGAAATGATATATTCAGTCCGTCTTCCGGGGGTTGGCCGCCTTATGTTAAGTATTAAGGCAGACTCTGGCAGAATAACGATAACCAATATACGGACTATGGAAAAGACAGAATGGAACATAGAGGACCTTGCGGAATCTGTAATAAATATATTTAGCATGGCAGCAGATACAGAAGATTCGGCTAAGGCATGGACGAGCATTTTTAAAGAGGAGTATCAGAAGAAAACAGAAATTGCACCGGTGCAACAGGAAAAGCCAGTGCAGAGGAAAGAAAAGAAGGTGCAGAAAGCCAAGATTGAGAAACCTAAGCCCCAGCCGGTAGAAGAGAATACGGAAGAGGAGCAGATACCAGGGCAGGACAGCGTGCTTAATCATCCGGAATATTTACCGGAAAACACAGAAAAACCAAATTTTGAAAAAGATATGTCGAAAATGGTGGAAGAAACACATGATTTTAAAGAAGCACCTGAAGAGAAAGAAAAAACAGAGCCAGAAATGCCAACAAATGCGATAAATACAGAATGTGAGGACAAAGTAGACGCACTTGGAAATTATATGAATTGTTGGGAAGCAATATGTGATGCACACCGCAAGATTGCCCTGTTTATCGAGGATTACAGCACATCTGATATAACACCGGATAATATGCGAATAGAAGCAGCACGCATAAATGCGGTTACATTGGCAAAAGAACTGGAGCACCTAAAAGCTCTGTAGACCGCATAAATACAGAATATGGAGGTAAATATGACAACAGGAATAATATGTTTTATAGCTGGCTTTATAACGGCATGGGTAATATCGGAATTATGTAATGCAGGAAGGGGAAACTGGGATGAATAGAGATTGTATTATGATTAATCTGGAGCAGAGAGATTGTAAGGGGCTTATTGAGTTATATTGCGCCAAGGAGGATAAGCCGTGTCCGTTTTATAAACCGGAGACACTGTATAACAGAGATGGAAGTAAGAAAATGACAAACAATAAAATTGTAAAGGCAGGTAAAGAAAAGGTGAATGATAAAAACAATAACATAGGCAGAAAATTGGCTGATGTAGTAAGTAGATTTGATAATATGGAACTGCTGCTAAGTGAATTGCGGGAAATGGATAATACTGGCTATGACGACATTGAGACGATAGAAGATCTGATTGAATACCTGAAAAGAGAATTGGAATATTCGGGATATTAAAAATATTAAGAAAGCGAGGAAACGATATGATTAAGTGCGATAAAGGTGAAATTGAAATCAAAGGAAGCTTTGGAGAAGCAGAAACAGAACTGACGTTATTAACAAAAAGTATATATAAAGCTATTTGCAAAAAATACGGCGAGGATTTTGCTAAGGAAAGAATACAGACAGTGTATAAGCGTGCATTAATGACGGAAGATGAACTTGATAAGGAGATAAAAGAAGGCATTGCAGAAATACTAAGAAATTTGGAAAGTTATATGAGGTAGCAGATATGTGGACAGTAACAAAGAAAGATGGCAGCAGTCTCAATATAGCCAGAGACAACAGCCTTGTAATATACATAAATGAGCTTAATAACGAGGCTGATCTCGGTGAGATACTTAAGATTGAGAGGTGCGAGGGTGAATAACATTATCTATGAGGCGATTCTGAAAAGACACAATGGTAGTGATAGACCGGATGTTTGTATTTTTTATGATGAGGATAAAGAATTGGTTATTAGGAAAATAGCTGATTACGACAGAAAGAATGGCTTTACGATTACAGAAAAAGATGGTCGTTTTTCGATTGCTGATATCGTTCTCCGGAAAAAGAAACTTACAGGAGAAGTGCTTAGTGAAACACCATATCATGAGATTTTTGACACAGTGACAGGAAAAAGAAGGGTGAAATAAGAGGTGCGAAGATGAGCAGAAGACGACATAAACACCTATGTGAGTATACCTGCTGCGAGCGATGTTCTAAGAGTGTGGCAGCAGACGGAACATATACATGTAATAACAAGACGGTTATAGAGAACTACATGCCGGCGGAAGATTACTTCTGGTGTGATGGAGAGATGTTTGTCAGGAGGGAACATGAATAAGTTGCCTGAACCTATAAAGGAACTAAATATGACTTATAAAAAGTTGTTGAAAGAAGCTAAAAAGCATATACGAACAAGAATTATTGATTACAAGCCTGCTAGTAGTATACATATAGCTGGAATAAATGATGATAGCCAGATACCAAACGCAATTATATGTTGGCTTAAAGATGGTTCGCAGGTGGTATATATCAGCAATGCAAAGGAGGAAACATGAACGATTTAATCAGCAGGGAACAGCTTATAAACAAGCTAAATAGTACAGGAACAAATATTACATTTGACCTTCCTGTAGAAGAAATACTTGGAAAAAATGTTGATTTAGACGATTTTGCCACATTAATGCAAGATGCAATACAGGTATATAGGAAAATGGTTATAGATACTATTAAGAATATGCCTACAGAATCCAGCCGGGATAAAATTACAAAACAATTGCCGGCAGTCCCTACAGGCGCTTATTCGGATACATATTTGAAGAAAATGGCACGATCCGAAGCAATTGGATATCATAAAAGATTAGAAAATAAATATCTCGAAGCAATTGAAACAAACGATTTGGAATCGGCTGCGGAAATATTAAATAAATTAAAGGCGGGTATCTGAGAATGAATGAAATTCCTATAGGTGCTTATACATATTCAGATTCATATTTAAAGCAATTAAGGAAAGCTGAATTGATTGAACATTACAGAAGAGTGGAAGAAAATTGGTTCAATGCCATTGAAACAAATAATATCCAGTATGATAATTGCAAGACATTACTCAAAAATGAAAAGGATAAGGCTATAGAGGATTCCAAAGAAGCTGTAGCAAAGGCGATATGTATAGGCTGTGGATATCTCAAAAGTACAGAATGTACATATACTGGCCAGAATTGTGGAACTAGCAAACCAATGCTAGAAGTAGCCATGAAAGCATTAGATAAATTAAAGGCAGGTGATGAACAACTTGAAAAATAACAATATAAAAGACCTTCTTAAGCAGTACAATGATTTGGTTAAGGAGAAACAGGAAATACAGGCTGCGATTGATAAGATACAAAGAGAATTGGATAAAATGGAAGCTGAAGGATATACGGAAAAGGATAGTGTTACAGGCGGAGATGGAGGTAAGCAGCATTTTGTTGTAGAAGGCTTCCCTTATCCGGCATATTCACGGAAGAGAACACTTCTTTTAGTGCGACAGCGGCAGCAGATGGATGTTAAAGAAAAGATAGATACACAGATTAATCTAATAGAACAATGCATAAATGAAATTGACAATAGCAGAATGCGACGGCTTATAACATTAAGATACATAGAAGGATTATCCTGGGTACAGGTAGCAAGAAAGATGGGAAAACACCATACAGCAGATGGTTGCAGAATGGCTGTAGAAAGATTTTTAGCAAAAATTTAAAGTTTGTTCGCTCTGTTCGTTTTGTCTGTGTTAATATCTAAACTGGAATTGATGAACTGCATAAGTTTCCATTAAATATTAAATATCCCCGGTAAGACACTGACGAAAGTTGGTGTCTTATTTTGTTGCTTTTTTTATGTGGTTAGTTATATTATAAATATAATTAGGAGGATTAAGAATGGAAAAAATTATTGAAAAATTTATTGAAAAATTGTCAGCAGATTTTGTTATAAAAAAGGGAGGGCAAGCTTTAAGCATAGTAGTTTCAAGCATCTTACCAACTGTGATTTTATTCTATTTATGGGATGAACATATATATTATGATAAGGAATTGATAAGAACTATTATTTTAATATTGGCTGTCTCATTGTGTACTTATGCCTATGATTGGGTTATTGTTTATATAAGTGAGATATTGATATATGGTTATAATAAAGATGAAAAGAGTGAAATGTATCGTATTCTTTCAACAGCATTTTTGAATGTAATTAGTGTATTAATAAGTATATTAATATTATTAACAATTCCTACAATATATAGCAAAATATTTTATTTAGGAATAGTTTTAGGTATATCGTTGATTTGGCTTATTTTATCTTATAAAGAAAGTAAAGTAGACGATAAATATTTAAAACAAATAAAGTATAAATATATGGAAGATGTTATTAGTCAAAATAAAGATATATGTAATACATATAATGAAAAGATTGATGAAATTGTAAAGTTAGATCAAAAAATAAAAAATAAGCAAAGTGCATTAAAAATATTAAAAATAGAAGATAAGGATACAGAAAATAGTTGAAAGGAGCTGATTGCATGGCATTAACACCAAAACAGAAGAAATTTTCTGATGAATACCTCATAGATCTCAATGCCACGCAAGCAGCAATACGAGCGGGATATTCAGAAAAAACAGCATATTCGATAGGAATAGAGAACCTGAGAAAACCTGAAATAAAAAAGTATATAGAAAAAAGACAAAAAGAACTGTCAAGAAGTACTGAGATCACGCAGGAGAGGGTGATTAAAGAACTTGCATTGATAGCTTTTTCTAATACAGCGGATTATGCGCATGTGGTAGAGAAGAAAATGCAGATAGAAGTTAAAGGCAGAATAGTAGATGCACTGGACGAGGATGGCAACCCTATAATGTGCAGAACGGTAGAGCCAGTGCTTACAGAAGAACTCAATGAAGAACAGAAGCGTGCACTTGCTGTTATAAAGAAGGGACGAGATGGATTAGAAGTAAAGCCATGCGACAAGGTCAGGGCACTGGAACTGCTGGGCAAACATTTAGGTATATTTACAGAGAAGATAGATGCCAATATTAATTCTAAGGCAAAAGATGAATTGGCAGAGCTGTTAGCACAGCGTAAGGCAAGGGGTGAGCCTGATGCTTCTAAGTGATAAGTATTGGGATTACATAGATACACCGGCAAGAGCAGAATTCCTTGAAGGTTCTACCGCATCAGGTAAGACAACAACGGTTGCTGTGAAGTTTATCATGAATGTAGCAGAATCAGATATGAAGCTGCATGTTATAGCTGGTAATACAACAGGTGTTATCGAGAAGAATATCATCAATGCTGATATGGGATTACTTCAGATATTCCCTAATTTGGAATACTGTGGAAACGGTGATAAAGAGAATAAACTTCCACATATTAAATTCAAAACTGGCAGCAGTACCAAGATAATATATGTTCTTGGCTATGATAATGCCAGCAAGTGGAAGAATGCCTTGGGTTCACAGTTTGGCTGTGTGTGGGTGGATGAGTGCAACACAGCTAACATAGACTTCATACGAGAAATATTCGGACGTTCTGAATACTTTGTAGGTACACTTAATCCGGATGCGCCTACGCTGCCAATATATTCAGAGTACATCAATCATGCCAGACCGATTGATAAGTACAAGGCAGATGTACCGGAAGAGATATGGAAGGACCTTAACGGCTGTGAACCTATTAACGGCTGGGTGTATTGGTTTTTCAGGATGGAAGATAACATATCTATGACACCTGAAAAGATAGAACAGAAGAAAATGAGCTATCCTCCGGGGACTAAGATACATAAGAACAAGATATTAGGATTAAGAGGCAAGGCTACAGGTCTTGTCTTTTCTAATTTCTGCAAGAGACATGTTATTACTAAAGAACAGGCCAAGGCATTTATTAAGCGAGAATATGACGATAAGCAGACAGAATGGTTTGTAATATATACAAGCGGTCTTGATACGGCATATTCAACTAAGAGTCCTGATACTATTGCAATGTCCTATATGGGAATAACCAACAAAGGCAAGTTGATAGTGCTGGATGAAAAGGTATATAACAATGCAGCTCTTGATATACCAATAGCTCCAAGTGATACAGTTAAGAATTATATAGATTTCCTTGAAAGAAACCGTAAGGAATGGGGGATGGCAAAGAACACTTTTATTGATAACGCTGATCAGGCAACAATAACAGAATTTGCCAAGTATAAGAGAGAACATCATGAATGCCTGTATATATTCAATAATGCATATAAGAAAGTAACAATAATAGACAGAATTAACCTGCAGCTTGGTTGGATGTCCTTTAACGACGAAAAGGGCAGAGAGCCAAGCTTTTATATTGTCGATACGTGCACGAATTACAAGACAGAGCTAGAAACGTATTCGTGGCTTGAAGATAAGGACTGTGAGCCTGAGGATGGCAATGACCATATGGTAAACAGCGTACAGTATGGCTGGATTCCTTATCGAAGCAGGATAGGTATAGAGAATAAGACATAGTTCCAGATAGGAGAGTGAGAGAGGTGAACATATTTACAAGTATGGCAGAGAAGATAAAAACAGGAATAAGAACGTGGCTGCACATCCAGCCGGCTGTTAATGGTTCCATAAGCATACAGGAAACTCTTGATTATGAGGGAAATGCCATAAAGAACCAGATATGGTACAGAGGTGAGAGTGAAGAACTGTCACAGCTATACAGCCAGATAGATGGTGACAAGACAAGGTTCTGGTCTGCATCCTGTACAATAGGTATGGAGATAAGAAAGATACACGTAGGTCTCCCTGCTATGTTATGCGATATGCTGGCCAGTATAGTAACAGATGATATGAATTTAATAGATGCTGGTAGCAGGCAGACAGAATGGGATAAGATAGCAGAGGAAAATGATTTCATTGAGCTTGTTAAGCAGGCAATAACAGAAACGCTTTATATCGGTGATGGAGCATTCAAGATATCATTCGATACGAACCTTAGCAAGTATCCTATATTGGAATTCTACTCTGGTGATAAGACAGAGATTATCAGGGATAGGGGAAGAGTTAAGGAGATAGTGTTTAAGACAGTGTATAATGTTCAGAGACAGGAGTATGTGCTTCTTGAACATTATGGCATAGGCTACATACATTATGAGCTTACAAGAGGCGGCAGGGAATATGATTTAAGTGTTATACCGGAGCTGGCACATCTTAGTGATGTTACCTGGAATGACAAGTTTATAATGGCTGTTCCTCTTCTGTTTTATAAGTCAGCCAAGTATAAAGGACGAGGCAAGAGCATATTTGATGCAAAGATAGATAACTTTGATGCGCTGGATGAAGCATGGTCACAATGGATGGATGCCTTAAGGAAGAATAGGACAAAGGAATATATACCGGAGAATATGTTACCAAGGAATCCCCTGGATGGAAAAGTGCTAAAGCCTAATGCTTTTGATAATGCATATATAGCAACAGATGGCAGCATGGCAGAAGGTACAGTTAATAAGATAGAGCTTGTACAGGGCAATATCCCACACGAAAGCTATCTTGCAACATATATCACAGCGTTGGATCTTTGTTTACAGGGGATTATGAGCCCATCAACATTAGGCATAGATGTTAAGAAGCTGGATAATGCGGAGGCACAGAGGGAGAAAGAGAAAGCAACGCTTTACAGCAGAAATAACATTGTAGAGCGGCTTCAGAAGGTTCTTCCAAAGCTTGTTACAGCAACATTTAATGCCATAGACACGCTTAATAAGACAGCTATTAAGGATATAGATATTGATGTGACATTTGGCGAATATGCTAACCCATCCTTTGAAAGCCAGGTAGAAACAGTCAGCAAGGCTAAGCAGGGCGGTATTATGAGCATAGAGGCATCTGTTGATGAACTGTATGGAGATACCAAGGATGACGAATGGAAGCAGGAAGAGATATCAAGGCTTAAGGCTGAACAGGGTATATCTGATATGGAAGAGCCGGCACTTAATATGCAGGCAGATGGCTTTACAGTTAATGGCGCTGATAACAGTTTCACAGGTTTTGATAACAAGTGAGGTAGCTTATGGCACTCAACACAGATTATGACATAGAAAAAGCCTTTAGAGCTATAGAAGATGAGCTGATAGCTTCTATGATACGAAATCTTGACAGACACAGAGCGGAAGAAGATGAACTTGGATTCAACTGGACGCAGTGGCAGGTAGAACAGCTTAAAGCCTTAGAAAAATATAAAGCAGATAACAAGACACGTTTTGCGGGCAGATTCAGCGATATAAACAGTTCAATTGATGCAATGATATTTGCAGCCAGACAGGAAGGCGGAACAGAACAGGAGCAGAAAATATTAAGAGCATTAAAGAAAGGGTTGAAAGCGTCTAAGGTGTCGCAAGGCGCTGAGGGTGCTTTTTTCAGATTGAATACAAGGAAGCTCAATGCCCTGATTAAAGCAACGAAATCGGATTTTAATAGGGCAGAAAAAGCAATGCTTAGAATGTCGGAGGATAAATATCGACAGATAATATTTAATGCTCAGGTCTATGCGAATACAGGCGCAGGAACATATGAGAAGGCTGTGGACATGGCTACTAAGGATTTCCTTAAGGCAGGCATTAACTGTATAGAATATGCAAATGGCGCAAGGCATACCATGAAAGACTATGCCAAGATGGCGATTCAGACAGCTAACAAGCGTGCATATCTGACCGGAGAGGGCGAAATGAGACAATCATGGGGAATTAGTACAGTTATCATGAATAAGCGTGCTAATGCCTGTCCTAAGTGCCTTCCGTTTGTTGGGAAGATTCTTATAGACGATGTGTGGAGCGGCGGTAAGGCGTCAGATGGTCCTTATCCGCTTATGTCTTCTGCTATGGCAGCAGGGCTTTACCATCCTAACTGCAAAGATGTACATACAACATACTTCCCTGAACTTGATGATGAGCCTGATAGCAAGTTTTCAAAGAAAGAACTTGAGCAGGTTAAGGAAGATTACAGGCAGGACCAGAAACAGCAGCATGCAGGCAGAATGGCGGAGCAGTACGGCAGACTGTCAGAGTATTCACTTGATCCGGATAATAAGAGAATGTATGCGGCGAGGAAGGAGCAGTGGGAAAAACAGGAATATGGTGCTATTGATGAATACACATCATCAAAGAAAGAATATGATGCACAAGTTCATAAGTTAGCTAAACTTGAAAAGGAAACAGACAATGCACTTAATGCTTATATGGATGGTATGGATACACCTCAAGCAGCAGAGTATGAAGAGGTATTTAATAAAAAATTTGATGAAACAGAAAATCTGAAACAGATTGTTAAAGATTTGAAAGCAGGATTGTCAGGAAAAGAAGCAAAAGCTGTTAGACAGATGGAAAAGGAACTTTCTTTAAGAACTGGAATACCAATAGATAAAGTTGAAATGTCAGGATTGAAATATGATACTGCTAAAATGGTATATGATTCTTATGATGTTGTTTTGAAAAAATTCCCTGAACTGAAAGAACAGCTAGCATCTTTCAAATATAGTAGCGATTTAAAAGGTGGTACATATGCAGGTTGTGTAACATATACGGGAGAAATCAAAGCATATGGAAAATTTGCTAATTATGAAAAATTAGTTCAAGCATATGCAAATGATGTTGCTCAAGGGTTTCATCCAGTTGGTACAGACCACAACAGTATTATTGTACATGAATTAGGTCATGCCTTAGATGGATATATGTCAAAAAAGGGACTGCTTGATGGAAATGTTCACAGAACAACGAGCAAAACAGTAAAAGATATGACTCTGAAATTAGCGGGATTTGATAAGCAGGAATTAGCGGATGATTTGAAAAAACAAGGCTTGACGCTATCTCAAAGACGTGATATTTTAGAAAAAAAAGAAAGAGATTTCATAGCTGAACATGTTAGTGTTTATGCAGCAAAGTATGATTATGTTAAAAATAGAACTAAAGTAGATTCTGAACGTGAATTTTTCGCAGAATGTTTTGCAGAATATATGATGAGTGATAATCCAAGAAAAACAGCAAAAATATTTGGCGAAATTATTGAAACAGCATTAGGAAGGTGATGTAAATGTTTTCGAGTGATGCTACAGCGGAAGAAATTCGTCAATTTGACCAACTTGAGTATGAAGGGGATAAGAAAGGCTTAATGGAATATTATCGTCAACTTGGAGGAAAAAAGAGCGGATTAAAAAAATTTTTAATAGATGGCTTGATAAGGCCATCAAATCCGGTTGCTTCTTTAGAACGTATTAAAAGTGATTCTAAATTAAAACTGACAAATGCTGAATGGGAGTATGCAAGAAAGATTGCGTTTGAACGTCTTAAGAAACTTATGATAGAAGAGTATGCAGCTACTGATGAAGAGATGAATAGTGACGAGACAAAAGAATATTTTAAATCTTTAGGTTTTGCGGATCTTTTAGAAGTTTAACAGCCACCAGTCGAGAGATTGGTGGTATTTTTATACCCAATTTTAAGAAAGAGAGGATTTAAAAATGAAGGATTATATTGGAGTAAAAGTGGTGGCAGCAGAGCCAATGAGCAGGGGCGAATACAATGAATACAGAGGGTGGAAGATACCAAGTGACGAGAATCCAGAAGATGAAGGCTATCACATAAGATATCCTGATGGATATGAAAGCTGGTGCCCTAAGAAACAATTTGAAGAAGCATACAGAAGACATGATGAAACAAAGCTGCCGGCAACGGCTATTCTAATGAATAGCGCAAACTATAGAGATAGATTTAAAGCAGAGTATAAGCAGCTTGTTATAAGATATAAAGGACTTAAATGTATGCTTGAGAAATGGGATAATGGAACATTAGAATTTAAACCAACATGTCCTAGAAGCACATATAATATGCAGATTGATGCAATGGTAAATTATATAGCAATTCTTGAAGCAAGAGCAGTAATGGAAGGGATAGAGCTTCAAGGATTATAGAAAGTTGCACCAGTGCAACACAATTTAATATTAGTTAATAAGCACGCATGGCAAATAAGCTGTGGGTGCTATTTTTATGCCCAAAACTTAATGGCACTAAACTTTAGGAAAATGCCGACGGGCGGTAAACGGAAGAAAGGAGAGAGTAATGAGAAAGACATTACCTATGAATTTACAGTTCTTCGCTGAGGGCGGAGATGGTAACGGCGGCCAGAGCGCTGGAGGAGACAATGAACAGGCAGGACAGCAGGGTAATCAGAATAATCAGCAGACGGCTGGTGTTGATTATGACAAGATACAGGCAATGCTGGATAATGCAACTGCCAAGAAAGAGAATGCTGTGCTTAAAAGCTATTTCCAGCAGCAGGGATTATCAGAAGATGAGATAAGTCAGGCTATTGCAACATTTAAGCAGAATAAGCAGCAGCAGACAGAACAGCAACAGAACGCTAATGCTAATCTTCAGAATGAAGTGGCAGCAGCACAGAAGGTTGCTGAACAGGCTCAGATTGAGCTTGCAGCTACAAAGGTAGCAATGACACTTGGTATAGAAGCTAAGACACTTCCATATGTTCTTAAGATGGCTGATTTCAGCAAGGTAAAGGGTGTGGATGGAAAGGTGTCTGAAGATAATATCAAAGCTTCACTTGAGCAGGTACTTAAAGATGTACCAGCACTTAAGCCAAGTATGGAGAACAATGCTGGCTTCCAGATAGGTGCTCCTAGTAACAATGGAATTGGCAATCCGGGTAATGATGATGCGATAAGAAAGTTATTCGGATTAAAGCCAAAGCAGTAAAGAAAGGAATAGGATTATATGAATAATATCGAATTATCTACAATATACCTTCCAATACTTGATGAGGTGTATAAGGAAGGTGCAAAGACCTCAGTATTAGATGGTGATGAAACAACAGTAAGAAAAGGCAATAACGGTGAAATCAAGATTGCGAAGCTTGATATGGATGCACTTGGTGATTTTGATAGAAAGTCAGGTTATACAAAGGGTTCAACTTCACTTACATGGGAAACAGTTAAGTACGATAAGGAACGTTCACAGGATTTAAGAATCGACCGTCTTGATAATGATGAAACACTTGCACAGCCATTTGCCAAGTTATCAAGTGAATTCTTAAGAACAAAGGTTATTCCAGAAACAGATGCCGCGCGTATTGCTAAAATCTGTGGAACTAAGGATATAACAGTAAAGGAAGAGAATATTGAAACAGGAGCTGAATTAATAACAGCGTTAAGAGCTTGTGCTAATAAGATGGATGAGGATGAAGTTCCTATGGAATCACGTATTTTATTCATCACACCTACATTAGCTTCTCTTGCGGACGATATGGATACAACTAAATCAAGAGAAGTACTTAAGAGATTTTCTCAGATCATATCAGTTCCACAGTCACGTATGTACACATCAATAACCCTTCATGATGGTAAGAATTCATATGGATATGAAAAGACTAAGGCAGCTTATACATTATCAAAGGATACATCACCACAGCCGGGTAAGACTTATTACACAAAAGAAAGTGAGGGCAATTATAAGGCTGTTAGTAGTCCAAGTGGAACACAGGTTGAAAATTACGAGATGACAACTAAGCCGGCTAAGAATGTTAACTTCTTATGTGTAGAGAAGTCTGCAGCTGTAACAGCTATGGATCAGTATATTAAGTACTTTAGTCCAGATCAGGACCAGGATGGCGATAGTCATGTATTCAAGTATCGTAATAATAATCTTTATGGCCATGTATATGAGAATAAGACCGCTGGGGTATATGTATCACATAAGGATAATTAAGGAGGAATCATTATGGCAGATACAGTAATTGGATTGACCTTTGAACCAAAGGTTATTAGGTCAAAGAAAACAGGTAAGGCAAAGGAAGACAAGCCAAAGGAAGACAAAGTAACAGCAGATGAACCAAAGGAAGATAGGACAGAATAGGCGGTGGTCTTATGGTATATGCAAGTAAAGAGCAGTACCTTAGTGAACATAGGATTATCCCAGATGAGCAGATAGAACGAAGATTAAAACAGGCGAGCCAGCATATCGACTCGCTTACTTTTAATCGAATAACATCAAGAGGATTTAATAATCTGACAGAGTTCCAGCAGGGCATACTGATAGATGTGTGCTGTGAAATGGCTGATTTTGAATATGAGAATGAGGACATGATTAATTGTGTCTTACAGAACTATTCTTTAAATGGAGTATCTATGCAGTTTGGCAGCAGTTGGAATGTCCTTGTACAGAATGGAATTGCTATAAAGCGTGATACATACCAGATACTCTGTCAGACTGGCTTGTGCTGCTTAAGTCTGGGGGTGTGAGTATGAAGTACCCATGTTTAATATTAAAGAGCATGTGTAAGACAGAGATACACCTTGAGATAACGCAAGAAGGCAGGAATGTCTATGGAGAACCTCTTGAGCCTGTTATATGGGATGGATTATGTAACTATCAGGACAGCGGTAAGACAGTATTAACGGCAGAAAAGGTTCTTATACAACTTGAAGGATGTGCTTTGATTCCCGGAGATATTGCACCAGAGCTTCCGGTAATTCCCGAAGGTGATATAACGGTGTTCGGTGTAACAAGGCATATATACAAGGGTACGAAGTGCCGTAATCCGGATGGTACGGTTAATTATGTAAGATTGGATGTGATGTAATGGCAAGAAATGTTAAATCAACGGTGGAGCTTAATATGCCTATGGTAAGGAAGCTTACGGCAGCAGCAAAAGAGTCAGTTGCGCAAACAGCAGAAGCAATACATACAGATGTTGTTCAGAGCCAGGTTATACCGAGGGATACAGGAACATTACAGAATGAAAGCACATTTGTTGATTTATCTGATATAGGTCAAGGAAAAGCATATCTTGTGTCTAGTACACCATACGCCAGAAGGCTGTATTATCATCCAGAATACAATTTCCATCAGACACCGTGGACTGATGATAAAGGCAAGAAACACGAAGGAAATGCGAATGCTAAAGGCAGATGGCTTGATGACTACATGAAAGGTGGTAAGAAGCAGAATCTTGCACCTAAAGCATTTGGAAAGTTTTATAAAAAGAATGCGGGGTTGTGATGTTAGGATGTTAGGAATAGGTGATGTGAGAGACCTTATAGCAGGTCTTGGAATAGCGGCTGATGACCATGTATATTGTGGAAAGCTTGATGATAAGAAAGATAAGAGCATAGGTGTATACCATCTTAACAGGGGAGATAATGTTCAGATGGCTGTTGGGGGTATACAGAACAGCTCTTACGCTGTCAAATCCATAAGTATACTGATTCATTGGAATAAAAGTGTCAGGGAGACTGAAAAAGTCTCACAGGAGCTTTACGACAAGCTCAGAGATATGAAACATGTAAACATTAATGACACAAATATTCTGTTTACAGAAATGTTAGTATCAGCACCGATTGAAGTTGATACAGACGATAAAGGAATATTTGAAATGGTCATAGAACTTAAATTTTACTATGAAAGGTAGGTAAAGATATGGGACAGAATACAAAGATAGCTGGATATAATGCGGAAGCAACACCATTAACAGGTGTTAATCCGGTGCATACAATTCAGTTTGGAATATGTATAACTGGAAGAAAGAATGCAGACACGCCAGAAACAGTAGAAACAAAGGTTGTAAAAGATGCAGAGAGTTTAAGCGTATCTGTAGATGGAACCATTGAAGAATGGAATCCAATGGATCAGCAAGGCTGGGTAAGAAGACTTATGACAGGTAAGTCACTTAATATGTCTTTCGGTGGTAAGCGTAACTATGGGGATGAAGGAAATGATTATGTGGCAAGCCGTTTCATGAAAACGGGACAGGATTGCAACACATGGGTATCTGTTATATTCCCTAACCTTGACCAGCTTCTTATACCGGCAGTAATCAATGTTACATCTCTTGGTGGAGATTCTACAAACATTGATGCACTTGAATGGGAAGCACAGTCTGACGGTAGGCCGACATATATAGCATATGTAGCAGCTTAAAGAAAGAAGAGGATATGAATAATGGCAAAAACAGATTTTAAAGTAATAGATATATCTATGAAGATTACGAACCAGTTACCTATGATTCGTATTACAGAAGATTTGGTTGTTACTGTTAATAACAGAAAGAGTACAATTCTTAATATACAGGCTATGGCACAGGAAGCAGAAAGCAAGGAAAACAAGGACGATATGGCATTTATGATTAAAGGCCTTGAAATGCTTGTAGGAAAAGATGCTTCAGATAAGATTGAGGCATTAGACCTTCCTATTCCTGAATATAAGGAAATGTATAATACAATCATGCAGGTTGCTATGGGAACGTACGGCGAGGAGCAGACACCCTCAGCATAATGAGGTATATTATGATATATGGGATGATTGGGAGCTGATAGAAGCCAGCTTCCTGTCCCAGTATGGCATACGATTGCGAACAGAAGATGATATGTCATGGGCTGAATTCTGTTCTTTATTGTCAGGAATAATGCCTGAAACACCACTTGGGAGAATTGTAGGAATCAGAGCAGAAAAAGATTCTAAGGTTATAAAGGAGTTCACTAAGGAACAGAAGAAAATCCGTAATGACTGGATATTAAGAAGGAATAGAAAATTAATGGAAGATCCTGCAAATTACAATAAGTATTGGAGTGACTTCCAAAATTGGGCTAAGACCGCTTTCTCAAAGTAGAAAGTGGTCTTTTTAAATGCCGGAAAGGAGGGAGTATGTCGGATGTAGTAGGACAGATAGCTCTGGAACTTGGCATAGACAGTTCACAGATAGTTAATCAGCTTACAGGTGCTTCCAATAAGGCAGCAAAGCAGGCAACATCCATCTTTTCTGGTATGGGAAAGAAAATAGCTGCTGGATTAAGTATAGCAGCTTTTACTAAGTTTACGAAAGACTGCTTAGAAGTTGGTTCTAATGTTACAGAAGTACAGAATGTTGTGGATACAGCATTTGGAGATTTAAGCCATCAGGCGGATTTGTGGGCTTCTAATGCTATGACTAACTTCGGCTTATCGGAATTATCGGCTAAGAAGTACATGGGTGTATTTGGCCAGATGAGTAATGCAATGGGTATTACAGGACAGGCTGCACTTGATATGGCAGAAGATGTTACCGGATTAACAGGTGATGTTGCATCATTTTACAATTTGAGTACAGATGAAGCATATACAAAGCTGAAATCCATCTGGACTGGTGAAACAGAGACACTTAAGGACCTGGGTGTTGTAATGACTCAGACGAACTTAGACCAGTATGCACTTAATAATGGCTTCGGTAAGACTACAGCGAAGATGACAGAGCAGGAAAAAGTAATGCTCCGTTATCAGTATGTTACTAGTGCACTGTCCAATGCCACAGGAGACTTTGTTAAGACACAGGATTCCTGGGCAAATCAGACGCGAATTTTATCACTCAGATTCGAACAGTTAAAGGCTTCTCTTGGTAAAGGCTTCATAGCATTGTTTACACCTATTCTGCGTGGCCTTAACAACTTGCTGGCAGGATTACAGAAGGTTGCAGATGGCTTTGCCAGCTTTGTGCAAATGCTCACAGGAGCAGATGTATCAACCTCTATGGGTTCGATAAGTTCGGATATAGCTGGTATAGGAGATGATGCATCCAGCGCAGCGGATAATGTAGGTGATATAGGAAGTGCAGCCAAGAAGACTGCTAAAGATATAGAAAAGTCGCTTGCAGGCTTTGACCAGATAAATAAGCTGACAGAGCCAGCAGATGATAGTTCTGATTCAAGCGGTAGTACAGGTGGAACATCTTCAGGAATCGGAAGTGTTGACCTTGTACCAGATGTGAGTGGAAGTACATCTAATGCAACATCTGCAATTAGTGATTTTGTAAATAAGGCAAAGAAAGAATTAGATAAACTCCGCAAATGGAGTGTATCGACATTTTCTCCATCTATGTCAAGAATATGGGATGGACTTACAAAAAATACAGATACAGCCAAGAAAAACCTAACAAGTGCGTTTAATGATATAAAAGCATTAGGACCGCCGTTGTTAAATTATTTTAATGGTCCATTTACAAATTATCTTGTAACATGGGTCGACACTAATGGCAGTATATTAAATGGATTATTTGATAGCTTTAATACAGTCTTTTCGGATGTATGGAATAAAGCAGCATATCCTATACTTGCAAATTTTGTTTCTGTTGGATTACCAATGCTGACGGATTTTGCATCCCAGACGCTATCTTTAAATGAAACAATATTTGATACATTTAAAGCATCTTGGAATTCTTTATGGAGCGAAGGTGTAAGTCCAGCCATTGAATCTATATCAAATGTATGGATTGGCTTGGTTAATACAATGGCAGGGGCATGGAACGAATGGGGAGAGCCGATATTTACTGGAATAAAAGCGGCTGTTAAGACTACCGGAGATGTATTCTTAGATATTTGGAATAATATGCTTCAGCCAGTCTGGGAGAATGCTTTAGATGTAATTGATAGAGTATGGAGTGAACATTTACAGCCACTGCTGGCCAATTTCTTGGATTTTGTTGGTGAGATAGTTACATGTGCTACGACAATATATAACAACTTTATTGCACCTGTAGTTGGATTTTTATCTGAACTATTAGGACCAATATTTATAGCTATATTTGATTCTATAGGGAATAAGGTTGGAGTTGTTGTTGGAACCATAGCTGATTTAATGAACGATACAATTACTGTGTTTAAAGGCGTTATACAGTTTATTAAGGGCGTTTTTTCTGGCGATTGGGAAGGTGCCTGGAATGGTATAGTTACGGCTTTTGATGGCATATTTAGCGGAATTGCTGATATTGCAAAAGGTCCTATTAATATGGTGATTGGCTTAATTAATGGATTACTCTCAGGAATGCAGAGGGGAATTAATGCTGTTGTAAAAGGTATAAATAAACTAAGCTTTAAAGTTCCAAACTGGGTACCTGGTATAGGCGGAGAAGACTTTGGTTTTAATTTGCAGGAAGCTAACTTTTCCAAGATTCCATACCTTGCGCAAGGCGGATATGTTAAACCAAACACTCCACAGCTTGCCATGATTGGCGATAACAGGCATCAAGGTGAGATTGTGGCGCCAGAAGATAAGATATATGCACAGGCATATAAAGCTGTTGAAGCTGTGATGAGTAAAACAAATGATGCGCTTGAAAGCAAGCTGGATATGATAATACAGCTGTTAATGCAGATACTTGATAGGACAGCAGATGGAGATCTTATTATGCAAGTCGGTGAGGCAGAACTTGGAAGAATTGTTAAACGTGCAATAAGTAACTATAACAGACGCTACAATAGAGTAACAATAGAGGAGTGATAGTATGGCAAATTTAGATATAGTAGCAAGTGACATTTTATTACCATCGCCAACCTCTGTTTCTCTAAATGATACGCTTTTGTGGACAAGTGATACAGGAAGAACATTAGCTGGAACAATGGTAGGAGACATAACAGGTGCATATATAACTGTTAGTCTGAAATGGCAGATGCTTACGCAGAATGAATTTAAAACATTGAAGAATGGTATAAGAGATGGGGAGAATGGCTTGAGAAAATTCTTCCCATTATTAATATCTGATTTGGATATAGATATGCAGGTATATAGAGGAGCTATAGCATACTCTGTAAAGACTGTTGGGGACGAGATAAGATATCCAGAAGTATCTGTAGATTTGATAGAAAGAGGTTAAAATGATAACAGATATAAGTACAGAGTTTAAAGAAAAGATACGAGAATATATGCATAATTACATACCTAAAGCAGAACTGTTGATTATGAATAATGATGGATCCGTAAAAGAGACTATTACATTAGGAACAAAAAAACTTATGTCTGATGGAATATCGTATACAAATGGAACTTCCTCTACAGATTCTTTCGATGTGGGTGCTGCTGTAATAGGCAGTGCCCAGATTGTGGTGGATAATACAGGAGATTGGCTGTCCAGATACGATTTGGAACGGGTTAAATGTATATTGTATGTGGGTATGGAACTGGATAATGGTACATTTGAATATACAAAAAAAGGTGTATTTAACATGGAAAATCCACAGATTAAATCCACAACAGTAACATTGTCTTTGTTGGACAATATGTCTCTTTTTGAAAAGAAGCTTAATAGAGTTAATATTCCTTGGCCGACAAAAGCTAAATATGTATTAAGAGAAATATGTGAGTATTGCGGCGTGACATTAGCATCTAATAGTTTTACAAATGAAGATATAATTATAAGTAATCCTGAAGATGAAGATATGACATGTTTAGATGCTGTATCTTATATTGCACAGATTGCATGTAGTTATGCACAGTGTAATAAGGAAGGAGCATTGGAACTTAATTGGTATAAGAAGATACCAGCAGATCTTGATGGCGGACTGCTTGAAGACTATGAAACAGGAGATGTGGCTTCTGGTGGCACATTAGAAGATTATGTAACAGGCGATATATTCGATGGTGGCAATTATGGAGATTTATCTACGTATCATCATTTTTATATGTTGAAAGATACACCTACAGTATATGCCAATAATACAGTAATAAGCGGATGTCGGATAGGTTATGGAGATGATAATGTATTAAGTTATGGAACAGATGGATATGTTATAGAAATAGCAGACAATCCTTTTATAACCACAGCTGAAATCGCACAAGCTACTGCAGAAGCTATTATGGATAAGGCAGTGGGAATGACATTTAGAAAATGTAGTTTTACAGTAATGTATGATCCTACTGTTGAAGCTGGAGATATAGGTTACATAAGTGATTACAAAGGATATACATACCCAATAATAGTAAGTAATGTATCTGCAACTTTGGGCGGTAAGATGTCTGTAAGTAGTGACTCTAAAACAACAAGTAAACAGAACGCAGAAAGTAAATCATCTACAGAAGCAATTATAAAAAAAGCTATGAGAAAGGAAAAGAATGCCAGGGAAAAAGCTGTTGAAAAATTAGCACAGGAACTTGCTACATCTTCTGGAATGTACGAAACCAACGAAGTACAACCGGATGGGAGCACTATAGCATATTTACATAATAAGCCTACACTTAAAGAGAGCTCGTTAATTATTAAGATAACAATGAGAGCAATAGGCATTAGCAATGATGGCGGCAAAACATATCCTTATGGACTAACAATTAATGCAGAAATGATTATGAACATTATATATGCTAACAAAATATCTGCAGACTATATAGAGGGAGGAACGCTCGTTTTAGGCGGAAATAATAATACAAATGGTACGATAGCTGTATATGATGCGAAATGGAATCTGGTAGCAACACTGGATAAAGATGGATTGGCAACCAAAAATGGAAGCTTTGAAGGAACAATAAAAAGTGCTAACGCAATAATAACAGGCGGGAAGATAGACATATCAACGACTGATGACAGTGCGGTAATAAGGTTTACATATACGACAGAATCAGGTTCAAAGGTTACAAATGAGTTTCGAGCTGGATCGATGCGAATAACAAATGAAGATGGTTCGTATGTAGATATAGAGGGACATATAATTAACATTGTTGATGCACAAGGAAATGTGTCTGTAGTACTAGGAAGAGACAGTCCAAGCTGGTTTAATAAGGGGGCGGTTGTAGAAAATGATATGCAGATTGGCGAAAAAGGGAAAACGGCGAGAATAGAAAATTGGTGTGACACAACTGCTAATGCATTTTATATTTTTAACGATGAGAATACACATTCAGCACCAGTCAACTATGAATACAATCTTTTCGGTGCAGGCTGGATTAAATACAGTTTGCATGTCAAAGGAGGTATATATGGAGAGGTTGCAAGTTCGACGGATTCAGATGAAAATGTCAAGAAGGATATAGAAACTCTTGATATAAATAAATCTGCTGAATTTATATACAAATTAAAGCCGACAAAGTACAAATTAAAAAACGGTACATCTGACAGATACCATCACGGGCTCATTGCGCAGCAAGCTAAGGATGCTATGGGTGATGACGACTGGGGATTTTTTATAGACAGCTCGATAAACAATAAAGATTATAATGTTGTAGAAGATGCACACACAGGAGTACGGACAAAAGATGAAGGTATTGCAAGATATGGTCTTCGATATGAGGAGCTGATAGCAGATATGATTGCGACACTTCAAAGCCAAAATGATAGAATAAATGAACTTGAAAGAATAATAAAAGGAAATTAAGGAGGTACAGTAATGGCAATAACAATGAGAAGAGGAAAGCCGGAGGAATTCGATGCAACAAAGATGTTGCCTGGTGAATTTGCGGTTACGATTGGAACAGGACGAAAAAGCAGAAAGCTATATATCTGTTTTGCACCAGGGGAAGTGAAACAGCTTGGTACCTATGAGGATTTTGAAGATATGATAGAAGATGCTACAGATGAGATAAAACAGCAGTATACAGAAACATTTGACAGCATTTTACAGCAGATAAAGTCTGATAAGGAGCAGGTATCTGAAGAATATGAGTATGTAGCAAGTTTTAAAGCGTTACTAGAAGGAACGTATAAAACAGAAATAGAGCAGAGTGTACAGGAAGCTGCAACTTCGGCTGCAAAAGCTGCAGAAGCTAACGCATCATCTACAGAATGTAAAAATGACGCAGAAACATATATGAATAATGCTAAAGGATATGCAGAACAGGCTAAAGAGATAAGCGAAGGAATAAAAGGGGCATTACAGCCACATGGAACAGTACTGTTTGAAAACTTACCAGGTCTTGACGAAGTAAAAGAAGGCTGGATGTATAACATCGCGAATGAATTTGTAACAACAAGTGATTTTATGGAAGGTGAGGGCAAAACAGTTCCGCTTGGATCCAACATATATAAGACAACAGATGGCAAATGGGATGTATTAGCAGGTACACCAGTAACGGGGATAAAAGGAGAAAATGAGGATAAATACAGACAAGGCAATGTAAATATAACTAAATCTAACTTAGGCTTAGATAAGGCAGACAATACAGCGGATATTGAAAAAGTTGTTAATGATATAGACATGGCAGCTGGAACAAGCATAGTTAACGATATTACAGCCTTAGAAAATGGAATGCTGGACTTAACGACGAGAACTGTTACAGCAAATATCGGGAGCACTAATAACAGACCGAATGGCGGAAGTATTAAAGAATATGTATCTAAGTTTGTCGGATGGACTAAAACTGCAATTGGAGCTGTAAACAATCTCGTTGTGCGAATGGGCTCGAAAGATATTAGCAAGATAGGAGATGGAACAGTTACGGGAGCTGTGTCTGCGCTTAACACTAATTTAACGAATTTCCGAGCTAATGATGTGACTCACATTTTTAATATTGAAACTACTGATGTTGCTGGCTCATATAGCTTTACAGAACCCTTAACTAACTTTAATTATGTTGCATTTACTTGGACTGCTGGATATTCTCGTTTTAACATATTCCCGGTTATCCCTCTGCTTGCCATGCAGAATATCGGTTATGGAATTCCACTTAACTATAAATTTAAAACTGGGTATGAAGCCTCTACAATTTTATACATTAATAGTACAGGGACAACATTTAGCTTTTTGGAAAATACTGTCGAGAACATCGGCTGGTCATTTAAACATTTTCGCGCCTACGGAATAGGCAGAATTAAATGATTAAATGATAGTAACTCCTTGATATTCACTATTAGTCCAAATGAAATGATATAAGTTATGATTGTAATAAGTATGTACCAATATAGATATATAAGCACTATTGTTTACGGCAATGGCGTTGTAGAATCCCCAGCTTCCATGCATTACTAACCCACAATATGCCCCGTCTTTGGCGAAAAAATCCTCTGAAACAGCTGTCCTGAGTGCTTGTTCTAGTGTGCCACTGCCACTTATATCTTTGCAGATAAACGGGCGAATATGAGAAGCATCTGCATAGACATTATTGATACGATTGCTATTAATATTCGTTAAATTAGTGTTAAACGAAAAGCAAAAATCAGTCAGCCATGAGGCTGGCTTTTTTTATGCCATTAAGCAAGAAAGAAGGTGATTACATGTTCAACGATTCTTAAGAAACATATATAGAAAAAAGAGCAAGTTGCACCGATGCAACAGAATAAGGAGGAAAAATAAAAATGGTAACATTTAAAACAATTTATATGGCAGCAGCACATAACAAATTAATACAGCTAGTTATAATAGCTGTGATAATCGATACAGTATTTGGTGTTTTAAGAGCAATAAAGGAACATAAGTTTAATAGCTGTTTCGGGATTGATGGAGCAATAAGAAAGAGTGCAATGGTAATATCGATAATATTACTCGTTCTCGTTGATTATATAACCGGATTTAACATGATTGGCTTTCTTCCGGAGGAAATCAGGCAGCATATAGGAAACAGCATAGGAATTTCAGGATTTATAGCATTACTCTATATTGCATATGAAGCAGTAAGTATCTTAAAGAATATGGCGTTATGTGGGTTGCCAGTGAGAAAACTATGGTTATATGTTAAGACATTTCTAGGAAAGTATACAGATGAATTACCAGATGATGATGAGCTTGTTACAGTAAAAGCAGAAATTAAGGAGGATAAATAATATGAGATTTCCAACAATTAACACAAAGTATGAGCATGTAAACAACTTTATAAACACTCTTGCACCTGTGGTGTGCAATGCATGGGTTAAGTATAGAAGAGAAGGAAAGAAGACAATTAGTCCGGCTGTTATTTTAGCACAGGCTGCTAAAGAATCTGGCTGGAACTTAGATGCAAGCACTCTCTTTGGAATCAAGGGTGCAGACATTGAATGTGATACAACAGAGTTTATTAACGGTACATATGTTAATATTAAAGCTGGATTTGCAAAATATCCTAACACAATGGGAGCTGTATATGGATATTTGGATTTAATGCAGTGGGATAATTATAATGATGCTACATCTGCTAATACGGTTGAAGGTGAGTTATATGGTCTCACAAATGCTGTCAATAATACGGATAGAGATGCAGATGGTAACTGGGTTGGCTATAATTATGCTACAGCTCCAGATTACTATGAAACAACACTTGCGATTATCAATGATTTTGGACTTAGAGTGTTCAATGATTATGTTTGGAGTGTGGTTAATGATTCAGAAGATGAAGAAAACATTGAGCAGCCATCACAGGAACTTGACGAAGATGTAATTGATGCAATTTATCGCGGAGAGTATGGTGATGGTGACGAGCGTAAAGAACGACTTGAAGCTGAAGGATATAATTATGCAGACTATCAGGCGGCCATGGAAGCTAAGTATTATCCTAAAGATAATACACCAGCAGAAAGTGAGGAAGAGCCGGCAGAGGAAGCACCACAGGAGACAGAAGAAAGAACGGCAATAGTAGAACCAGGAGAAGGTTTCTGGCAGGTTGCAGAAAGAGCATTAGGAGATGGTACAAGATATCTTGAATTAGCAGAGTTTAACGATATGGATATTAGTACACCGCTATATGCTGGCATGGAATTAAGACTTCCCAACTAATTACTCACTTATACAACAGTGTATATCATACTGAATTGCACATATAACAGCATTGTGATAACATATATATAAATAGGTAGAAAGACAGTCAAAATGTGTACAATGAAACAGTGTACACATTTTGTACACAATATGGATTAAATAATGTTGATTTAGAATAAATCAGAATAATCTAATATAAATATGTAAAGTCCTTAAACCCGCATAAATGCTGATAAAAACAGCATGATAATAAACACAAATAAATTGTAAAAATTTGATTTCAAAGTTGGGTAACAACCCTATGGTTGGTGCTACTGTAGCTGTAGCTGTTTCCATTGAGGAAGCTGCTAAGAACGGTAAGTTCTAATTAAAAATGTATATTAAAACCGTATAATACGGGCTTTAAGAGCCTGTCACATCAGATTGGTGTGGCAGGCTTTTATTTTTACAAGGTATCATTATTGTCTGTTTGTTCTTTAAAAAATTCATTAAAATCACATTCAAATATATGGGTAAGTCCTATAAGCATATCTACAGATGGATTATTTCTTCCATTTTCTACTTTACTGAATATTCCAGAAGTTACATCAATATTCATAAGCTGCAATCTTGCTACAATATCAATAGCCTTCATTTTTCTTTCAATACGAAGTCTTTTGATATTAGAACCTACTAAAGGATTCTTGTGCTGGTTAATTCTTTCTGCCATAATTATTCACCTTCTTTTGATTTTTAGGATTAAAAAAATTATGTCCAAAATGGAAAATAAAAGTGTCCAAAATGGAAGAAAAGTGATATAATAAAAAAATAAAAACAAAAGGAGATTGGAAATGAAACAAAAGAACAAAATCAAACATTTATTAGGAACTGCACTTGCTGCAGTTACAGCATTTGTCATGGCTGCTGGAATTAATGGAAATATTACGACAGTTAAGGCGGATGAGACATCAAAAACAATTAAGTATAATGCAGAAGGATTTGAGGTAAAGGACATTGATGCTTCTGATCTTGAGGTTATTAATGAATACTTTGGTACCAGCTTTACAGGGCTTAATGTTTTTACAGAAAACAGTTCGATTGAAGTTGATGCAGAAAGATCAACACTTACTCTTGATGATATTAAAACATGTGGCGCTATAGGATACTCATTATCAAGGGATGAAGCAGGAAAGCTTGTAATTACTAAAGCTAATAATGGTTCAATAATAGGAATAAATCCGCCTATGTATTATGGAAGCTTTAATAAAGGATTTGGGTATAATGAGCTGTTTGCAGTTAATGGTTCAAGCAAATTAGGAACAACAAGACATTTCCAGAAAATAGCTTTCTCAAAGGCTTACGGATGCAAGGATGATGAGGGATGTTATATTGATAAAAGCATGGATCTGGAGTCAACAACAAAGGTTGATTTTACATATATGAATATAACATGTGTTGATGGTGCAGGCGATGGAGATGCTTTACTTTTTATGCCTGATTATATGGTAGATAAGACTGTACTTAAATTCGCAGATAATTCAGAGGTAAAGCCAGCTGATAATTATACTGTTAATGTAGATAAGTCTATGACTGCAGAGGAATTCAATGATGTTTTAGCCAAGAATGCAACAAAGGATGTAATAATTAAAACAGATAATGGTGTTACATTTACATTTGCAAAGGGAACAATGAACAAGGTTGATGGCGTATCAGCATATGATTTTACAACACAGATAGTATCAGACTTTGAAAATGCTGATATTGTTAAAGCAGTAGTTAAAAATGACGGCTTTGTATCACAGATTAAGTTTAACTATTCAGGAAATCTTCCAGCTAAGGCACAGATAACAATTCCTGTAGGAACAGATTATGCAGGACAGACTTTACAGTATTCATTAGTAAATGATGATAATACTCTTACTTTAATTCAGAATGTTGTCGTTGGTCAAAATGGATATGTAACTGTTTCACAGGATCATTGTTCAACATATGTTCTTACTAAGGCTTCAGAGGTAAAGGAAGGTGAAAGCACACAGGCACCTACAGAAAATGAAGATGTACAGGCACCTACAGAAAATGAAGATGTACAGGCTCCACAGACATCAGATAATTCTGCTGTAGTAATGATATCATTACTTGCAGTTGTTTCATTAATGGGAATGGTTGTATTTGGAAAAAAGAGAGTATTATAATTATATGAAAAATATATTAAAGGATAAGAGATTATTAATTGCAGGCGCAGGTGCTGCGGTAATAATTGTTGTTCTGGCTGTTATTCTTATCGTTAATGGAGTTAAGAAATCTGGAAATAAAGCTGTCGCAGATAATAAAGCGCAGAAGAATGAGAGTACAACTGTAAATTCAGATGAGAATAAAACAGTAAAACAGACAGAAACTGCAACGGAAAGTGAAATAAGCACAGAGAGTACAGAAAATAACAGTTCTGAGGAAAGCTCTGCATCAGAAGAAAACGGAAGCTTTCAGGCTGACAGCAGTAACGATGGTAATGACGATTCGTCAGGTAATTATAATGGTTCTGCTGATAGTAACCAGAATAGCTATGTTAAACCGTCTGCTGCATCGGCAAAGCATCTTGTATATAATGATGATGGTTCTTTTAATCTTCAGGAGAGTTATTGGAGCACAAGTTTTAAGTCGTCTGGTTATGTTTCTACAGAAGAATTGTCGAATGCGCTTTCTACTGTTCCTGAGTTTATGGAGCTGGTTAATAAAGTAAATGCATTGGGAAATCCGGTCAGCAGCTGGCAGGGATTTACAAGTGATGTTAAGAACAGGGTTACTGCTAAAGATATAGAATATTATATATATTTAAAGGACTTGTCATATTGTTATGTGTTTACATATGATGATAATGGATTTCATTTTGCAAGGCAGACAGCATTAAGAGCTTTACAAGGAGGTACAGGCAGTTCGCAGCCTGAAGCAGATTTTGAGGATAATATTGTATATAATAGTGATGGTACACTGAATCTTAATGAAAGTTACTGGCGTAAAGATACAACGGATGATTCTATATATGGAAAAATTATGAGGACAAATGAGTTCCGTTCTGTTGATATGTCCGGATATAACAGATCTGGTGCAACTATTTATGGCAGTTATAATAGTAAAAATACTGCTAAGGATTATTTGTTCACATTTTATTATCCAGATGGCTCTGAAAAATATTTAAGATATAATGGTGAGAAATTCTGTATAATATATCAATGGAATGGCTGATCTGAATATAATTTAAAAACTGTTACATTTGGCTTTCGGCCATGTGTAACAGTTTTTTTATGTAAAAATATCAGTTTTCAGCCTTTTTAGGCTTATTATTCTTTCTGAATTCAGATGGCGATATTCCATTGACCAGTTTAAATGTATCACCGAAATAATTGGAATTGCAGAAGCCACATTCACCGGCAATATCGGAAAGGCTTAGGTCTGTTTCGATAAGATACCATTCGGCATGATTAATGCGGATATTACGCAGATATTCAGCGAAACCAATGTTGTTAAATGCCTTGAATTTGCTGGAAAAATACGATGGGTTGAGGTTTAAGTGGCTGGCAACATCTTTCAGTGTAATATCATTCTTGAAATTTTCTGCAATGTATTTGGCAGCAATAATCATGTCCTGATTGGTTTTATTATCTGAATTGGCAATGAATTCTTTTATATCTTTAGTGTTTCTGTCAAGGCGGACGAGATTGATAATGAGATATTGGAAAAGCTGTCTTATACAGCAGTCTGAATAGCCATCAACAATATCATATTCCTTCTGGATTTCTCTGAATAGGAAATCAATCTTTTCACGTTTTTCTTTTTCTATATATAAAATATGTCCCCACAGATTGTGTTTAGCCCAGTTTTTACCAAGAGTCTGGCTGATTGTTTCTATATAGTCTTTAGAAAATTCTATATATGTTCTTTCGGGGATAAGTTCACCAATATATGATGTTCGGTGAACTGAGTTGGCAGGTATAAATATAATGTTTCCTTCGGAAAGCGTGAAAAGCCTGTCATCTATTGAAATAGTACAATTACCATGCATCATGTAAAAAAGTTCATAGTATGTGTGGCTGTGTGCAGAATGCATGGCATAGTGCAGCTTATGAAATGAATGATCAATTCTGAATCTTGATATATTGTTAATGCCTGAATCCATATATTTAATGCCCTTTATAATTATTATTGTGTAACTTTACTAAAAAACAACTTAAATTTTATTACTTTTATTAATGAAATGTAGTATAATGCTAAAAAATAATGTAGTCAATATGTGAAATACAAAAATATAAGTTGTCAATAATTGCGTTATGATTTTTCTTGACATTTATAAGAAATGCAGATAATCTTTTACAAGTACATAAGTGAAATGTGAAAGAAAGGGAAATTATGAGTTTTTTAGTTAAGAAAATAGTTGACGCCAGTGGAGTTACATATAGTCTTACTGGAGCAGGCTACACTGTATTGATAATTTTATGTATTGCATTACTGGCAATTGGGTGCGTTGTAAGAGACAGTAATAAGAAAATTAATGCAAAGCATATAGCATTTGCAGCAATGGCAATGGCTCTGGCTGTTGTAACTTCTATGATTAAGGTTATTAAACTGCCAATGGGCGGTTCAGCAACATTGTTCAGCATGCTTTTTATTGTACTTATAGGATACTGGTATGGAATAAAAACTGGTTTAACAACATCACTTGCATATGGTGTGTTACAGTTATTGCTTGATCCATACATTTTAAATATTCCTCAGGTGCTGCTTGATTATATATTGGGATTCGGTGCGCTTGGATTATCAGGATTTTTTTCCAAATCAAAGCATGGACTTGTTAAAGGATATATAGTTGGAGTCATTGGAAGGTTCATATGCTCATTCCTGTCTGGATGGATATTCTTTGCTGTATACACTCCGGAATTCTTTAACAGTGCCGTACTTTATTCGATAGTATATAATGGCTCTTATATTGGACTTGAAGCAGTAATAACGCTGATAGTTATATCATTGCCACCTGTTAATAAGGCACTTGCTTATGTTAAGAACAATCTTGTGTAAAATAATTTCATAGATAATATTAAAAGCTCATGGAGATTGAATCAGATGGGGTAACTCCCATAAACAATCTTCATGAGCTTTTTTATAGTCGGCGTGACAGGATTTGAACCTGCGGCCTCGTAGTCCCGAACCACGCGCTCTACCAAACTGAGCCACACGCCGTTTTATAAATGTGACTTACTTATTATAGCGCATTTATAAAAATGTGCAAGATAAATATATATAGAATATAATAGTTTGTATGTGCTGATTTAAATGATGAAATGTGATATATACTATATAAATATTTATAATATTGTGCGATGCATATAATCATGAGGTAATACTATTGCAAATAGGTTTGGGAGTAGTATATAAGATGAATGAAATTACTCTATCCTTATGTATGGTATTGGTATTACCTGCAGCAAGAAAAAAGGGGAAGAGTATGGGAAATTTAAAAGAATATTCAAAGGAAATCAAAGAAACAGCAGCTAATCTTAGGATTATAGATGACGCACTTTTTAGACTGATGGGAGAAAAGCCGGGTGTATGTGAAGAAATATTAAGAACACTTCTTGATATGCCACAGTTACAGGTTGTGAAAGTTTCTGTACAGAGTGTGGTTCAGAGCTTTCAGAGAAAAATGACATTAGATGCTTTATGTATTACACAGGATGGAAGATACTGCAATGTTGAAGTTCAGAAGGGAAATTCCAATGATGATATCAGAAGGACAAGATTCCATGCAGCAGCGCTGACAGCGAAATATACACCTAAAGGTGCTGATTTTAAGAATGTTCCAGATGTTACAATTGTATACATATCTGAGTTCGATGTATTAAAGAATAACCAGACAGTCACGCATGTAACAAGGTGCATGAAGAATGATGAAAGTTATGTTCCTGTGAAAGGCGGTAATGTACATTTACAATCTTACCCTTAAGAACATTGTTGAACTGTACTTTTCCAATTGCCTTTGAACTTTCTTTCATATCGTTTTTACTCCTTAAATAAAAAAATTGTATTACAAGGTTTTGTTTTCCTTACCTTGTAATACAATTTTACTATTTACGTGTCAGGATTTTTTACTTGCAAAATGTATCTTAAAAGGGCAAAATAGAGAGGTACAAAATGGTCAGGGGATATATATGAAGAAAAGGAAAAAGAAGCATAAATACAGGCAGATTGCAGTGATTGGTTTCTCGACGGTTGTGTTGATAAGTTGTCTGTTTTTATATGCTTATCAGGAAGGAATAATACAGTTTAATTATAATAATTACGTAGAAGTGGATCAGGATAATATTCAGGATAATATTCAGGAGAATACTCAAGAACATACTCAAGAGCATACACAGGAGTACTCTCAAGAGTATTCCCAGGAGGAATTATCCAAAGAAGAGAACAGAGAGAATACAAATGTGTCTTTAGATGTAAATGTTATATATCAGTATCCTGATATGCCATCGGGCTGCGAGGTTACATCGCTTACAATGGTTCTTAATTATATGGGGATAGATGTTACTAATAAATATCTTGCAGATAATTATCTGGATTCATCGACATATGATATGTTTGAGTCTTTTGTTGGCAGCGTTTATAATGATAATTCATTTGGTTGTTTTGCACCTGTGATTGTAAGGACAGCAAATGTTTTTTTTGAAGATAATAATTATCAGTATGAAGCGGTTAATGCCAGTGAAAGCACAAAGGAACAACTGATTGGTTATCTTTGTGATAATAAACCTGTTATAATATGGAATACAGAAGATATGCATTCTACATATATAGAAGAGTATAATTTTAATGGTTATAAGTTTATATGGCGTGGTTATGAACACTGTGTTGTTCTGTGTGGATATAATGAGGAGGATAATACATTTGAAATAGCTGATTCTATTGCGGGGAAAGTAAGAAGGGATGCAGATACGTTTTTTGAAAGATATGAGGATATGTTAAGTCAGGCGGTTATTATTAACAATAAGTAAGAAAGAAGGATAGATATGGGACACGAACTTACTAAAAATGATATCAAGAAGATGGAAGAAGAGATTGAGTACAGGATACATGAGGTCAGAAAGGCAGCACTTGATGATGTTAAGGAAACAAGGGCACAGGGAGATCTGAGTGAGAATTTTGAATATCATGCAGCAAAGAGATTTAAGAATAAGAATGAAAGCAGAATAAGATATCTGCAGAGAACTATTAAAAATGCAACTGTTATTGATGATTCTTCAGCAGATGATGAGGTTGGTGTTAATAACACTGTTGAGGTGTTCTATGAGGACGATGAAAGTACAGAAACTATCAAGATTGTTACAACAATCAGGGCTGATTCATTAAGTGGTATGATTAGTATAGAATCTCCTCTTGGCAAGGCCCTTCTTGGACATAAGAAGGGCGACAGGGTTCTTGTGCAGGTTAATCCACAGGTTGAATATTATGTTGTTATCAAGGATATATCTAATACAGATGATTCTGATGATAATATAACAAGTTATTAATAAAATATAAAATATATATTATTAGATTGACATTATAGCGGTACACTTATATAATCTTAGTATACATTTGTTTGTGTAAGATTATATAAGGAGTACCGCTTTTGCAGTTTAATGAAGCACAGATACAGGCTATACAACATAATAAAGGACCGTGTATGGTAATTGCAGGACCGGGATCAGGCAAGACAGCAGTTCTTACTAACAGGGTCAGATATCTGATTGATAAACAGAATGTCAGACCATCGGATATTCTTGTCATAACATTTACGAGGGCTGCTGCAGTGCAGATGAAATCAAGATTTATGGAACTTGGTGGTAATAATGGGGCAGCAGTTTCTTTCGGAACTTTTCATTCTGTATTTTTTACGATACTTAAGACTGCATATAATTATTCAGCAGCATGTATTATAAAGCAGTCTGCGCAGAGAGAGTTTGTCCGGGACCAGATGTGCAGGCTCGAATTGGAATATGATGATGAATCTGAAGCCGTGGATAATGTTTTGTCTGAGATAAGTCGCGTAAAGGGAGACTCAGTGAGTCTGTCAGCGTACGAAAGCATGTGCATCCCTCCGGAAAGTTTCAGGATTATATACAGGGCATATGATGATTTTCTTATAAAGAAAAGATTTATTGACTTTGACGATATGATTATACAATGCAGGGAATTACTGTCACAGAGGGATGATTACAGGAATGCATGGCAGGACAGATATAAGTATATTCTTGTTGATGAATTTCAGGATATTAATATGGCACAGTTTGATGTATTGAGAATTCTTTCAGAAAAGTATAGAAATCTTTTTGTTGTAGGCGATGATGATCAGAGTATATATGGGTTCAGAGGCGCGAGTCCTGATATTATGCTTAATTTTGACAGGTATTATAATGATGTAAAAAGAATAGCTTTAAGTGTTAATTACAGGTCAACTGGAAATATTGTACTTGTTGCAAGATCTGTTATAGAGGAGAATGAACATCGTTATGGTAAGAATATAACAACTGCTGGTTCACAGGGAGAGGCGGTATCTATATATGAGTTTAATAACCTGAATGATGAAAAGACATTTTTATCAGAAAAAATAAAGAAACTTAATGCACAGGGGATTGATTATAATGATATTGCAGTACTTTCAAGGACGAATGTAGTTGGTGATATGTACAGGTCAAGAATTGAGGCTGATGGAATTGTCTGCAGCAATTCCACTGGCAAACCGGATATATACGAACACTGGATTGCAAAGGATATTCTGGCATATATAAGAATAGCGTCAGGTAGCAGGGACAGGGCAGAGTTTCTCAGAATCATCAATAAACCCATGAGATATATAACGCGTTCATATTTAGGTAATCCGGTGGATATGACACGTTTAAAAGTGATGTATGCTGGAAATTCTGATATGCTTGAAAGACTTGATAAGTTTATGGAAGATATAAAGCTTATTAAGAATATGAGTCCGTTTGCTGCGGTCAATTATATAAGAAAAGGAATTGGCTATGATAATTACATAGATGATTATATATATGAACATAAAACCAACAGGGAGGCACTTTATAATGTTTTTGATGAGCTGCTTCATGGTGCGTCAAAATACAGGTCACTGCAGGAATGGATTGGGAATATAGGGAAAGAAAGCATTAAAGATGACTGTGAGGTACAGGATGAAAGCAGGGGAGTGCATTTTCTGACTATGCATTGTTCTAAAGGGCTTGAATATAAAGTGGTATTTGTAGTGGATGTATGTGAAGGGGTTATACCTTATAATAAAGCAGTACAGGATTATCAGATAGAAGAAGAACGGCGTTTGTTTTATGTTGCAATGACAAGGGCAAAAGAAAAGTTGTATCTTCTGTACCCAAAGCAAAGGTACAATAAAGATACAACCCGTTCACGATTCATAGAGGAAATTCTTACTGCTCGTTATCCTCTTCTTCGTACAGCTCTTCATACTCCATAGCATCTAATTCTTCGTCAAATGCTTCTGAAACAAGTTCATATTCTTCGTCAGATTCAATGTTTTCAAGAACTGGTTCGTTGTTTCCTTCAACTTTATATCTGTAAAGATATACTTCATCGTTATCAGCAGCTTCTCCCTCAAGTGGAAGAAGTGCAATATAATCGTTATCTCCAGCAGGGAATATGCGGACTATTGCACATTCACATTCTGTATTATCGTCAAGCATAAGAGTTACTGTGTTATATTCCTGATTGTTATTATCCATAATATCTCCGTTCTGCCAGTTGTGGCTTTAGTATTTTCTCTACTCTAACAAAAATTATGTATAAAAGCAATGAAAATAAAGAAAAAACACTTGCTATTTTATTATTTAAGGTGTATAGTATGCGTAAGTTAATAATTTAAGTCAAAGGGGACAATTTTAGCAGTAGCGCTAGGATTGTCCCTTTTTTGGATAAATGATTAGCTTTATACAATGAATATTATAATCTGGAGGTTTACACCATGGATAAAATTGATAAGAAGATAATTACATTATTACAGCAGAATGCAAGAATGCCATTAAAGGCTCTTGCTGAAAATGTTTTCCTTTCATCACCGGCGGTTTCTGCGAGAATTGAAAGACTGGAAAAAGAAGAAATAATTGAAGGATATGAAGTTAAGGTTAATCAGTTAAAGCTGGGATATCACATTACTGCATTTATAAATCTTGAGGTTGCACCGGTGCAGAAACCTGATTTTTATCCATTTATCAAGTCATGCCCTAATGTGGTTGAATGTAACTGTGTAACAGGTAATTATTCTATGTTGTTAAAGGTTATGTTTCCTAGTACAATGGAACTTGATACATTTATAGGACAGCTTCAGAAGTTTGGCCGTACAAGCACACAGATTGTTTTCTCTACACCTGTTGCACCAAGGGGAATTGATGTTAATCAGGAACTTCCTTCTGATAATTAATTTATGAAAATTTACAATTATTTAAGCGTTTAACACTGTCAGGGACTTGCTGTACTGGCAGTGTTTTTGTTATACTTACAGGAGTTATTAATTAACGTGAATATTGGAGGAATCATAAAAATTATGAATAAAACTGCAGATATACTGGATAATGTAAGCAAGGTTATTGCCGGAAAGAGAAATGTATCAGAACTAGTACTTACAAGCATTATTGCCGGAGGGCATGTCCTTCTGGAAGATGTTCCGGGAACAGGAAAGACAATGATGGCTAAATCATTTGCAAAAAGCATAGATGGAGAATTTTCAAGAATTCAGTTTACACCAGATCTTCTGCCTTCGGACATAACAGGTGTACATGTGTTTAACCAGAAAGAAGGAGAGTTTGTTTTCAGAAGAGGACCAATATTTTCAAATGTTATTCTTGCGGATGAGATTAACAGAGCAACTCCAAGAACACAGTCAGCACTTCTTGAGTGTATGGAGGAACATCAGGTAACAGTTGATGGAGAATACTCAAGACTTACAGAACCATTTATAGTAATTGCTACACAGAATCCTATTGAGACAGCCGGAACATATCAGCTTCCAGAGGCACAGCTGGACAGATTTCTTATGAAAATCAATATGGGATATCCTGAAAAGGAAGACGAAGTTCTTATTCTTAACAGATTTTTAAATTCTAATCCGTCTGCGTCACTTGAAAAGGTGGCAACATGTGAAGATATCATTTCTATGAAAGAAGAAGCAAAGAAGGTGTTTATTCATCCTGTGCTTATTGATTACATTGTTGAACTTGCAAGAATGACAAGAGAAGAGGAAAATGTATCGATAGGAGTAAGCCCAAGAGGAACACTTGGTATGCTTAATGCGGTAAGGGCATTTGCATATGTGTCAGGAAGGGAATATGTTGTTCCTGAAGATATTAAAACTCTTGCACCATATGTATGGGCACACAGGCTTGTTTTACAAAATGGTTTTATTAACAGAGATAATAAAGAACAGATCATAGAGAATGTTGTTGCAAAGACAACAGTTCCTACTGAAGATTGGACTAAATAATGAATGTTTTGTTAATGCTTTTAGGTGTTGCAATAGTATATCTGGCAGTTAAGCTGATATACAGATATAACTGGAACAAGGGACTTTCTGCAAAGCTTGATTTTGATAAAAAGCATGTGGTTAAGGATGATGTGGTTAATCTTACAGAAGTTGTAACCAATGAAAAGAAACTGCCGCTTCCATGTGTTAATCTTAAGTTTCAGGCAGCAAGGGAACTGAGGTTTCCAGACACGGATACTAATTCAAGTGTATCTGATAAAACATACCGTAATGATGTATTTTCATTTCTTGCTAACCAGAGAATTACGAGAAAAGTTCCTGTAAGGTGCACTAAAAGAGGAGTGTTCAGGATATCAGGACTTGAAATCACATTTGCAGGACTGTTTATGAATGAGATTAATGTCTTAAAGTCAGGAAATGAATGTGAGATAACTGTATATCCGAAGGCTGCGGACGCAAGAGAATTAAAGCCTGTTAATAGCAGAATTTCAGGAGAAGCACAGCGTAAAAAATATATGCTTGAAGATCCTTTTGTGTTCAGGGGAATAAGGGATTACACAAGCAATGACAGCCTTAAGAATGTCAACTGGAAAGCTAGTGCGAGAACCGGAAATCTTATGGTGAATGAATATGATGAGTCAGTAAGCAGAAATGTATGTATCCTGCTTAATCTTGAGGAGAGCGGTGCTTTAAGATACGATGCGGTTGATGAAGAGGCTATAAGTATTGCATCTGGTATTGCTGAAATGCTTGTTTCACAGGGAATAAATGTTTCAATAGTAAGTAACGGATGTGATGTGGATACTCATAATCATGTTTTTGTTCAGGGCGGTGCCGGGATGGGACATCTTAATAATATTAATACGGCACTTGCAAGAATTGATACCAGTATTGTTATGGAAGAGTATTCAGAATTGCTGGAAAGGGCTTTACAATTGGATTCCGGCAGCAAAGAAAAAGAATATATTTATGTTATGATTTCTGCAAGCAGAAGAAAAAATTTACAGAAAACTGTTAATAAGATTCGCAGGTTTCAAGGTGATATGGTATGGATTGTGCCACATTTTCCGGGCGATGAATATGGACTGGAACTGTGTGATTTTGAACCTGTAAGCTGGGAGATTAAGTAAGGAGAAACAAAATGAGTGAGCCAATTAAGCGTTCAGAGAATAAAACTATACATAGTATAAGAACGGTTGTAGAACTGCTCAGTCAGTGCGTTGTTTTTATGGCTTTTTCTGCAGCGATAATTCTGGGGGTGGTAAAAAAGCCGGGAAGTTATCTTGCTTATGCAGTACTAATCGTAATACCTGTAGTTGCTGTTTATTTTGCAAGAAAATATATTAAATCATTATTTTTGTTTATTGTTGTTCATGCAGTGTTTCTTGTGATATCGGTTATGCTGGGAAATACACAGGCAGAGAGTACTGCTTATTTTGTCAGTGTACTTGCCGTGTGTATACGTTCCATAAGCATAAGAATGGCTAATGTAAGAAAAACTGAATATATGAATGAATCAATGTTCAGCACTAAGACCGAGGATGTCAGTGAAGATGAGAAAAAGGCTGTTATGCAGACTACAGAGCATATGTCTGTCCTGTATGGAATTGTTATGATTGTTGGAAGTACAATCGGGGGACAGAATGGAAGTACCCGGCTTGTCAGCTTTGAAGCAGTGATGTTTATTCTGTTTGTTATTCTTTTTCTTGCGGGCAACCAGCTTAAAGGGCTTAGTGATTTATTTATAAGCAATACAGGAAAATCGGAATTTCCGGCACATAGAATAACAGGCATTAATATGATTGTTATACTTGCAGTATCAGGGCTTATGTTAATAGGAATGTTATTATTCTATCGTGGTGAGAGCGGTAATATATTTACAGTGATAGGGACAGTTCTTGGATTTTTATTTAAGCCGCTTCTGAAACTGCTTCTGATAATTATGCATGAAAAGGACGAATCACTGCCTGAACAGGATACTACAACACCTACAACGGATGACGATGGCAGTTATGTTAATATGGATGCACAGCAGTTTGATGATAATCCTGTTATGCAGTCTGTTTTTATGGCTTTTGCAGTGGTAGTTATTGTGGTACTGGCTGCTGTTGTTGTATATCTGATTATTAAATATGCAAGAAAATTTAAGGAATCAAGAGATGAAAATGGTGATAAAGTTGAATTTATCGGAGAGAGCAGGCATGAAAGGAAAATAAAAAGACAGAAGAGTAAAAGTTATAGTACTGAAATACAGATTAATGAACAGTTCAGAAAAGCATTTAAGGAAGCTGCTGCCTCAAAAAAAAGCAGAAAGAATGAAGGCTTGAATGCAAAATTGAATTATATGCAGCCGGAGGATATCACAATAAAGCGGATTACTGATGACAGGGAAGCTGCCGGCAGGATTACGGAAAGTTATGAAAAAGCAAGATATTCTGATAAGAATATTTCCAAAGAAGAACTTGAATTTATGCTTGACTTTGTGAAAAATGACAAGTATAATAAGCGTACATAATAAGTAAATGCTGTGAAGAGGACTATTAGATAGGAACCAGAGTCAGAGAACTGCCGGAAGGTGCGAGGCAGCCGAAGGAACTTATTGAACTCGCCTTGGAGCTGCTACCTGAAATCCTTATTAAAGTGAGAAGTAGGAGTAGCCGGAAGCCAACCGTTATAGTGGACAGAATATAATACATTTATTGTACGTATTCAGTGAGTGCATAGCATAGCTATGAAGAAGAGTGGTAACGCGTGAGATTATATCTTTCGTCTCTTTGGGTAGGATTAATGCCCATGGGCGAAAGATTTTTTTATGCTTATTATCATAAAGAGAGCTTTTACTTATTAAGAATACATATTATTATTTTCAGGAGGTTTAGGAATGTTTGATTACAGACAGTATGAAAGAGGTTATTTTATGCCACCAGTTAAGTGCAATGATTGGGTGAACAATGAGTACATTGATAAGGCACCAATCTGGTGTTCAGTTGATTTAAGAGATGGCAATCAGGCTCTTGTAGAACCTATGAGTCTTGATGAAAAGCTTGAATTCTTCAAGCTGTTAGTAGAAGTAGGATTTAAGGAAATTGAGATTGGCTTCCCTGCAGCTTCTGAGACAGAATATGAATTCTGCCGTACACTTATTGAGAAAAACATGATTCCTGATGATGTTACAATTCAGGTACTTACACAGGCAAGACCACACATTATCAAGAAGACATTTGAAGCAGTAAAGGGTGCTCCAAGAGCTATTGTGCATGTATATAATTCTACATCTTTAGCACAGAGAGAGCAGGTTTTCAAAAAGTCTAAGGAAGAGGTTAAGCAGATTGCCATTGATGGAGCTAAGTTATTAAAGGAACTTGCAGAGGCTGATGGCGGAAACTTCCTTTTTGAGTACAGCCCTGAGAGCTTCACAGGAACAGAGCCAGAGTATGCGCTTGAGGTATGCAATGCTGTTGTTGATATCTGGCAGCCGACTCCTGATAAGAAATGTATTATCAATCTTCCAGCTACAGTTGAGATGTCACTTCCACATGTATTTGCAAGCCAGATTGAATATATGTCTAAGTACATGCACAACAGAGAGAATGTTATTATTTCTCTTCATCCACATAATGACCGTTCAACAGGTGTTGCTGATGCGGAGTTAGGACTTCTTGCGGGTGCAGACAGAATTGAGGGAACACTTTTCGGTAATGGCGAGAGAACAGGTAATGTTGATATTATTACACTTGCTATGAATATGTATATGCAGGGTGTTGATCCTGAACTTGATCTTTCTGATATGCCACATCTTGCTGAGGTATTTGAAAGACTTACACAGATGAAGATTGATGACCGTCATCCATGGTGTGGTAAGCTTGTATTTGCAGCTTTCTCAGGTTCACATCAGGATGCTATTTCAAAGGGAATGCATTACAGAATCGAAAATGATCCTAACAAGTGGACTGTTCCATATCTTCCTATTAATCCTGAAGATGTTGGCCGTACATATGATTCAGATGTTATCAGAATTAACAGCCAGTCAGGTAAGGGTGGCGTAGCATATGTTCTTGAACATAATTATGGAATGATTGTTCCTAAGGCTATGCGAGAAGATTTAGGATATGCGGTTAAGGATGTTTCTGATATACATCATAAGGAACTTTCACCAGATGAAGTCCTTGAAATCTTTGAGAAGAGATATAAGAAGTACACCCCGGTATTTAAGATTACAGAAGTACATTTCAAACAGATTAACGGTATACAGACAGTTGTAACTATTGATGAGAATGGTAAGAAGAGTAATATTGAAAATGGCGGTAATGGTCGTCTTGATGCTGTAAGTAATGCACTTTCAGAACATTTTGGAAAGCCATGCGACATTTTCTGTTATGAGGAACATTCATTAAAGAAGGGTTCAGATTCAAGTGCTATTGCATATGTTGGAATTACAGGCGAAGATGGAAAGAATTACTTTGGTATTGGTATTGACCATGATATTATCAGAGCTTCCATTGATGCGTTAGAGTCAGCAATGAACAGAAGTCTTGAGGCTTAATTAGAATATTTGTATTAAGTAAAATCCACAGAAGATATACATTTGATAATGGTATCTTTTGTGGATTCTTTTATTTAAACGATTAAAATACCCCACCCAAAGGGGGAAGCGGTACCATGGTACTAATGCTAATATACTTGGCGAGGGGAAGAAATATAGTCAGATAGGGAAATTGCTAAATTATTAATGGAGGGAAAGTAATGTTTTTAAAAAAGCATTTTAGCAAGCTGGAACCAAAGGTTAAGAAGTTGTTGGCAGGTGTGCTTTCCGTAGCTATGATAGCGGGGGCTGTATTAGCTGGAATATCTATAAAAGCAGGGGCACGCTCTAAGACACAGGATGTACTTAATGAACTTCTTGGGGCAGCAAAGCCATATGGGCTTGTTGCAGAGGAGTTTAGAAATACTAATCATAACCAGACAAGTTTTGCTGTTAATACTTTACACATTACAGACCAGTATTTAAGTTCATGGCATGATAAGAGTGTAGGAACTACATATGTAAGAGATTTTGATGCATCATCGTCTTCATACATGAGAGTAGATACAAATGCATTTAATAATCTGGTACTTGGCAGCGATTATGATTATGATGCCCAAGAAAATATGTACTATATTAAGGATTCTAATGGAGTAAGAACTGGAGCAGTGGTAGATGTGAGAAACTGCCGCGATATAATTAATGTCTTTTATGACAGAGATTATATGGATGTTACAGGTGCAAGACAGAGTGTAGGAAATACATTTGAAAAGTATGCACAGACATCGGATGATGACGCTGATATTGTTATTAAGGCTGATGACAGTAAGGTTATTGATCTTTCAGGACTTGAAAACAAGCAGATTGTAGTTGTTAATATGTATGCTAGAAATTATACTGACTGGCAGAAGAATGAGGTATCAGAGTTTTATTCGCTTAATGATAATTTTACAATTAAGAATAAAGCGAATGGCCAGTTTGTTATTATCAACATGCTTGGTGGCAATGCAGACACTTCATTTTACAGATTTAATGTGAATGGTAAGGGAACAGGCGGTCTTACAGATGTTGATATTTCTGATACTGTTATCCTGAATGCTGTAAGTGTCAAGGGAAATATCCAGATTGGAGAACTGTGTGGAATTGTTATTGCTCCATATGCTGATGTAAAACTTTATAATACCTGCAACGGCAGAGTTATTGCAAAGACATTTGAAAATGTAAGTGGTCAGTTACATTTTGTATCAGATGAGCAGGAAGAAGGCACAACAAGCAGGGAGACTGTTTCTGAGACATCAAAATCAGCAGAGAGTGAATCAACAGAAATAACAAAGTCGTCAGAAAATGCATCAACAGAGACAGTAAAGCCGACTGAGGAAGTTACAGAGGTGTCAAAGTCAGGAACAGATGTGACGGAAACAACAAAGTCGTCAGAAAATGCATCGACAGAGGCGGTAAAGCCAACTGAGAAAGTAACAGAGGCATCAAAATCAGCAGAGAGTGAATCAACAGAAATAACAAAGTCGTCAGAAAATGC